>CERI01090624.1_pt1 | contig 14014 bp, 8 predicted proteins | sample 350261 | NCBI WGS metagenome assembly CERI01 (sample SAMEA2620979, study PRJEB7988) | marine metagenome | isolation source: saline water (ENVO:00002010), including
TTTAGATTTTCTTTTTTTAGATTTTCTTTTTTTAGATTTTCTTTTAGTTGAACCAAGTTCATCTAATAATCTAGTTAATTCTTCTGTATAATTAATTATTAATCCCACTGAAAAACTAAATATATTATCTCTAATATAATTCCATTCTTTTTCTTTTCCTTCTTCATAATCTAACATTTTAAATTTAAGATTTGGTTCTTCATCAATTGTTTCTTCATCATATAATTTGCTTCTCCCATGTGGTAAAAAAAATTTAACAAATAATTCTCTTATTTTATTAAAATTTTCTTCATTCATTGATTTTATATTAGGTAAATTCATAAAAAAGAAATTTAATTCACCTATATCTATGATTTCAATTATCTTTGGTGGAACAGAAACATAATCTGATCCATAAGAACTTAATAAATAAATTTTCTCATCAAATTGTATCATTGTAAAATAATGAACTATTGAACCGAAACTCTCTGCTGAATTACAATATATACATAAAGGACATATACTTATTCTATCATTAATTTGTTTAAAATATTCTTGTCTTAATTCAAAAATTGTAAGCATTTCGGATTCAATTCTTTTATTTTGTGAAATAAGTTGATGTAAAATTAAACTTTTATCAGTATTTATCATATTAATAATTTTTTGCATCTTTTGTTTATAAACAGATATCTTAATTTTTTGTAAGTGAAATCCGTGAGATTCTTCTGTTATAATATCTTCTATATTTATTTTATATTTTTCTAATAAAATTAATGTTAAGATTATAATCAGTTGATAAGATCTACAACTAGTAACTATACTTGATCTCACCTTTCTTATTTCAAAAATTTTATAATATAATATTGTTACTAATTCACTTTTTGGATCTTCTAATAATCTAGTAAAAAAATCTATTGAACTCATTATATAATATATTATATTTTAATTATTCTAATTATCATATCCATCTGTTTCATCTTCTTCATCTTCAGGATCACCATCGTGTATTTTACCTCCTCCATATCCAAGATCTTCCGGTAATTCTTCTTCTATACTCATTCTATTTGCAATTAATTCGTCTATTTCAATGCCTTGTTTTTTAAATAAATCCCTTTCCGACTCAAAACCTTCACTCATTTCAATCATTCTGCGAATTCTTTCATCCTCAGCATCCTCTGCATACTGATCTGATTGTTTATATTCATCATTTCTTTTTGATAATGAATCAAACCAATTACTTAATCCATTCTTCTGTAATTCAGTTGTTAGTAATCTATTTTCATTGCTCTGCCCTGTCAACTCAGAAACCAAAAATGATTTTTCTCTTTCTTTTTGTTTCCCCATCTGCCGAGAAAAATCATCTAAATTTTTATTTTCATGTAAATATCCAGGATCCTCAAATTCTTCAATCATATTTTGTATAAGATCTAATATCAAAGCAGAGCATTCACGAATTGTTTTTTCTTTATGGTCTTCAAAATCCTCCTCTAATAAAGTAAATAAAATAATAGCATTTTTATTTGGATCTGATTCATCTTCCGATAATTCATCAAGATATTCTCCCATTCGGTTTAAAATAAATAATAAAATATAATTTAATAAATCATTAATATAAATTCCTTCTGATAAAAATATCTTAGAATCAATTATTTTTAATAAATCTAAATTAATCCCATATCCTGATATATGATCAAATAATCCTTCAAAATATTTACCTTTTCCCTCGGATGAATCCCTATATGAATTAAATCCTATGTAATCAATCTTTGTTTTATAGAAAACATCTTTATGAAGTAAAAATTCCTTTAATTCCATATATTCTTCTAAATGATCCAAATTATTTTTATTAATTTTAGGAGAAATCTTTGAAAAATTCTCTTTTACAGAACTATTAAATTTATGATTATTCTTTAAACGAGAAATTATTGAATACATATTTTTTATTATATTTATCTTCTCATGAACATTATCTTTTTCTAATATTTTTGTTAATGAATCAATCATTCGTCCTGATATTGTATTTACTTTTAAATCTTTTATTTTCTGATCCCCTGATAAACCCGCGGTACTCTTTAGACCATAATAAGTCTCTATTTTTTTTAATTGTAAAAGATTGACTGATGTTGATAATATTTTCTTTAATACCTCTGATATCTCATTTAAATAATAATCTTTATCCTCAATAATTTTAGAAAATATATCTGTAAAAGTTTTTCTTAAAGATTTTTCTTTTCCTTTATTTGATAAATATTCTAAACTTAAAATCTCTTGATTAATTTCATATAATGAATTTAATGTATCATAACAATAATCTCCTTCTATAGATAAATATTTATTTACCTCTAAAAATTTATTTAGTTTTAAATTTGGAATTATTGATTTTATATTTTCTAATTCTATTTCTAAGATTAATTCATTCTCATAAAATGGATAATATAATAAAAATTTCTCAGGATAATGCTTTAATTTATTTGAATTTGTAAGGAATTCTAAATATTCTTGAAAATTATTTTCTGTTTCTTTAAAAATTTCTGTACAATTATCTTCCATATCTACTTCTTCTCCTAAGTCTAATAAAAATTTGTTGAGCTGGAAATTTTTATTTTTTTTAAGAATTATATTCCCAAATTCATCCTTACAAAATAACCCAAATATCTTGTTTAAAATATTAGAATTTTCATCTTTTAATGTTGAATAATCATTTATAGGAAAAGGATTCATAGGATCATAAGAATTAATTCTTGATTCTGAAGTTTTTAAAGACATAATCTGCAGATCGGGATTATTTCTCATGATATAGATAAAATCATTAATTGTTCCATCCTCCTCTCTTGACGAATAAAGTTTAGGAATTTCTTCAATTATTACATTTTTAAATTCACTAAAATCAATATTTTTAAATTCATTATCTTTAAAACCGATAGATTTAAATTTACCTTCAATAGATGTATTTGTCATTGTATTAATTAATCTCACAACTAATAAATTTATAAGTAAATTTTGTTTCGATTTTCCATGAATTTGATATGCATATTTTATTAATCGTTTATATGATTCATTATTCATGAATTCTGAAATTTCTATACCTAACTTTTTATAGATCTCCTCATCTAATGAATTAATTTCTTTCATCAACGAATTATTCTCTAATGATTTATCATAATCTGTTAATGATTTATCGTCATTGACTTGTTTATTTATCTCTATAATCATTTTATAAAGAACAGGTTTAAATGAAGGAAATGATTCCTTTAAATACACAGACGTTCCTCCATCTTTTAAAAAATCTTTATATTTATTAATCCTTTTCTGTATGGTAAAATTTGATGAAAAATAATCTGATATTGAATAAAAATGATTATATATATTTAATCCTATCTTTTCTGAAAAAAGTTTAGAACAATTTTCCCATAATTCTTCTCCTTTATTCTTTTTTGATTCCTGTCTCATTATCTTTTCTAAATAAGTCAACATATTACTATTTAATGAATTCCTTAACTGACTAAATTGAAGTTGATCATCCACAATTATCATCTCATATTTTATATTCATACCATAACTAGGTACTGCTGTCTGAATAAATAATATTAATAAAAATAATAATGATAATATTATATTTGACATACTCAGATAATTAATAAATTCTATTCTCGCTTTATCAAATGATTTTTTAACTTTTAATTTTTCTGTTTTCTTCAATGATTTATCATTATAATTATACTTTTTCCCTATTTCTACCATAAAAGGATGCTCCGTTAAAACTGAATCTAATGAATCAAAAATAGTATAACGTTTTTCAATTATTTCTTTTTTATCTAAATTTACGACATCTAATATCGATAAAATTTGTCTTGTATCTAATTCATTTAAATGAAGATTAAATAACTTCTCAAATTGCTGTAAAATTAATTTATTCTTTTCTTGAGACTCTGTTAATAATTTAGATTCGATCGATTCTTCCATCTTTTCAACTGTATTAACCGGTGCTCCGTCTGAGAATCCTTGCAAACCAGAAAATCCTTCATTACATAATGCTGCACCACAACATTTACAAACAATAAACCCATCTTTTATATCTCCTCCCCAAATATTTAACATAGAATCAAATCGTTCTTCATTAACAAGATACTCATAATGCTTACAAAGACCTTTTTCATCATCATGTTTGTTATAAAGATAATTTTTATCTTCATTAAATCCAGGATTTCTTAAAAATCTTTCACAGTACCTCCTTAAAAGGATATTTTTTTCCCGATCATTTAATATTTTATTAATATATATTAAACTCTTTTGTGATCTTTCTGCCTCTGTTAATACTTTTTGATTCTGTTTTAATGTTTCTGTTCCAACTACTTTTTTAGTGACTTTGCTATATGAAGATAAATATAACTTAATATTTTCTTCAATTATGTTCATTACAATATCTTTTAATCCAATATCAAGATCATTTATATATATATCGTAATTGCATAACAACTTCTCAAAATTTTTAACATCAAATAATGATTTAGTTAAATTCTCATTTAAATTTAATATCATTTCCCGTTTATCTGGCAAATTCTTTTTTAAAATATTTCCAAGAGTCTCTATGTCAATATCATTTATATTTTTAAAATTATAATATTTAATATGATTATTATATTCTTCATTATATTCAGTGTCTAAATCTATCTCTTTCGAAATAGTTATTGCTTTTTCTAAGATATTCTTAAAGATTTCTGTACTATAAGATTTTGAATGAAGAAATGATATTTCCTGTAATGAAAATATATTTTTATTTAATTTTAAATTTGTATTACGATAAGAATATTTTGAATGAAAAAACATTAAACCAACCATATTAATTACTTCTGAATCTCTTAAAATCTCAAATTCTGTCTTTTCAGATACTAAATTTGGAAACATGAGTCTTTTCCTCGTCATAAGATTATCGAAATTATAATCATCACCTAATGCTGAAAAAGTTTTAGACTTCTTATATGAATTTTTTGACTGAACATTTACGCCTGTACAAGTTTCTTTAATACAATCACGATAATATTCTCCTTCATAATTTACTATAAATTTTTTATTATCCATATTAGGTTGATAATTAGTATATTGTTGTAAATCTATATTTAAATGTCTCCTATAATCATATTGCTGAACATCTTCTCGTTCGAGAAGAGAACAATGTTCCTTTATATCCTCTGAAACTCCTGGACCGTATGATGCATTATGAATAACTGACGATGGTTTCTCTAGAGGATTACCATCTTCATCTATTTCAGTACTATCGTCATAATAAAGATTCCGCTTAGCAGATACTATAGGTTTAATATGATGTGGTAAATCCAATATATTTAAATTTAATATATCACTAATGAAATTTAAATATTCTTTATTTTCTATTTTCTTTTTTAAAGATTCTTTTATCATAATGATGTAATATTCGGAAATATCTGTGAGTTCCTTTAACAATTTATCTTTTCCAAATCCATTTAATAGGTGTATTAAGTCTGATAATATTTCTTCTTTCTGTTCTGAATTACTATATTCATTATCATCGGTAATTATATCTTCAAAATTTATATCCGGAATAACTTCCTTTGAAAGTTTGAATGATAAATCTTCTAAATTTTTCTCTTCTGTCTCAGAAAGAATCTCTATATCAATAATTTCATAATCTTCTGTTTTTAATAATATATCTAGTTCACTTGTTACATGTAATTCCGTTACAGATAGATCATCTCCTGATAATATTATTTTATTATCTTCTATAAAGATTGCTTCAATAGTGCATATCTGATCTTCAATATTGTCTTTATCTTTAAATATAATTAAAAAGATATCACCGATATTTATTTCTTTATTAAATATTTGATCATATAATCGTTGCTCTGGAATATCTTTATCTGGATATTTATCAATAGGATCTTCTTCTACTTCTACTTCTTCATCTTCTTTATCGGATCTAGGTAAAGGAATTATAGTCTCTCCTTCAGAATCTAAATACCCGATTGGAATATCGTCTATGATATTGATTAAAAGTCTTGTTTCTTCATCTATATAGTATACCTCTCCTTTAACTTCAATTCTTTTAAGATCATTTGGCGCATACTCAGGTGTCGGTTCATCATCTGCCATATTATATTATATAAATATATATAAATATTTTAATTTAAATATACTTAAAAATTTAAAAATAGTAAATATAAACAATGTTCCTTCAAAAATTCATTAATGAAAATATCACTAATTATACATCTCTATTTAGAAATTTAAATATTAATTATAAGCGTTATGGTGAATTAGGTTTATTGATTGTAACCTATAAATATGATTTTAAATATGATTATGAAAAAAATCCTTTTATTCGTGAATGTAAAGGTGCAATTATTAGATTAAGCGATAATAAAGTTATTTGTCCTTCCATTTATAAAGCAGAAAATGAATATAATCTTTCAAATTACACTGATAATATTAATACTGATAATATGATTCTCCAACCTATTATTGATGGGACATTAATAAATATGTTTTATCACAATACAGAATGGTTCATTAGCACAAGATCTTATATTGGTGCCAAAAATAAATGGGATAATACCTCTTTTAAAAATATGTTTGATTCCATCGTAAAAGAAAAATCTATTGATTTTAATGAACTTGATAATAATAATTCATATTCATTTGTTCTTGTTCATCGAGATAATATTATTATTTCACAAGTAGAAGATAATAATCTTATACTCGTAGGTGAATATTCCCCTGAGAATTCATGTTTTGTAAATCTTGAAGATAAAATTAATATTTATAAATCATTCACAATTATTAAAAATAATGATATTAAAGTATTTCAAGATTCTTTAAATAAATCTTTTAATCATCAATTCAAAGGATTTACTTTAAAAAATAAAAATAACAATAACAGAATTAATTTTATTAATGAAAATTATTCTTATGTAAAAAATCTAAAAGATAAAGGTTCATTTAATAATAAACTTTTATCATATTTATATTACAGAAACAATAATCTACTTACAGAATATCTATCTTTCTTCAAAAATGATTCAGAAATATTTGATAAATACAGAAATATATTTTTTCTTTTCAAGAATGAACTTCATTCCAATTATATTAATCTATTTATCAAAAAAACAATTGGAAAAAAAGATATCCCATATCAATTAAAAAATCATGTGTTTTCTCTTCATGAAATTTATAAAACTCAACAAATTAAAATTACTAATGAAGTTGTAAATAATTATTTGTATGCTCTCCCCATTAAACGTCTTTGCTTTTCACTAAATTATTATCTTGCTTGAATAAATTATTTCATTTTTTTTTCAACTAAATAACATCCTGTAATAGTTAAGGTTATACCTAAAACTATATAGAAATTTATTTTTACATTCATAAATAGTATACTATATAACAACAAGACCACTAAGTAGACAGGTTTTTGAAGATATTTATATAAAAAAGTGTTTTCACGTGAAAGTATCATACCTCCTAAAAATAATACTACTAAAACTGCAATAGTCTGTACACACAACCTAACTTTAGTTCCATTTTTTACATTCTTTGGGATAAAAGATGTTTTTTCAGTATATTTAATTACTCCTAAAATAATAACAATAAATAATGATGTATAAAAGATATCATCTGTTACAGATAAATTCTTATCTTTCAATATTTCTGCTTTATTTTGTGCATTAAATGCACTCAGAACAGCCAAAATAATTAAAAAAATCCATAAATTATACATATCTTATTATAATAAATATTTTTTATTTTTTTTTATTTAATAAATTTGAATTTAAATATTATTTTTATAAATATATATATATATAAATATGCCTAAAAATGATGAAAGATATCAATACAGTTATAAATTAATTGAAAATTATCCTCAATTAAAAGACCATTGTACTAAAAAAAGACGTCTTATAAAAACAAATAATAATAATCATATTATATTTACTATCATTAATCAAGAAGAAAAATATAAATATTTAGAATTATTCTATGGTATGAAAGAATATAATTTAACATTTAGTGATTTATCAAAAGATATAACAAATAGTTTATCAAAAGATATAAAAAAACAAAATGGTATATTCTTTACACCTCCTAAAACTGTTAAATCTGATATAGATTTTATATTATCTATAAAAAAAGATATTAAAAATATTTTAGAACCTAGTTGTGGATCTTGCGAATTTATAAATTATATTGATTATAAAATTAATAGTAAAAATATTGATTGTGTTGAATTTAATGAAACAATATATAATAATATAAAAAATATAAAATTTAATAATAATTTCGTTAATATAGTTAATGATGATTTTATAAATTATGAAACAACTAAAAAATATGATTTAATAGTTGGAAATCCTCCTTATTTTAATTATCCTAAAAAAAATGTCCCAAAAATATATCATCAATTTTTAAATGGAAGGACAAGTATTTATATTATATTTATACTAAAATGTTTAGATTTATTGTCTCCTGGTGGTATATTATCATTTGTCCTTCCGCAAAACTTCTTAAATTGTTCATATTATAAATTAGTAAGAAATAAAATATTTGATGAATATACTATTATTAATATAATTAATCATTCTGATGAATATTTAGAAACAGAACAAAAAACATGTACTGTTATGATACAAAATAAAATTGATAAAAAATTGTCTGAAAATTTTATAAAATATAATAAAAATAATGATTTGGTATTTAATACGAAAGATAATATAATTAAATTAAAAGAATTAGAATATAATACTAATAATTTAGATTCATTAGGATTTACAATATCAGTAGGTAATGTAGTATGGAATCAAGAAAAAGAAATTTTATCTGATAATAAAGATGATATACTAATTATTTATAGTAGTGATATTAAAGATAATAAATATGAATTATACGAATTTTCTGATAAATGTAAAAGAGAAGGTAAATTCCATTACATCAAAAAATCAGGGTTAAAAAATAATCAATTACAATCTATAACAAACTTACCTTCACTTGTAGTTAATCGTGGATATGGTAATGGTAATTATACCTTTAATTATGCCCTAATTAATGAAACTTCCGATAATAATTATTTAGTTGAGAATCATGTTATTTGTATAAAACCTAAAATAGAAAAATCAAAAACTGAATTAATAGAATTATATAAAAAAATAATTAAATCATTTAATGATCCTAGAACTAAAGAATTTATTAAATTATCATTCACTAATGATGCTATTAATACTAATGAATTACAATATTCTTTACCTATATTTAATTAGTCTTATAAAAATTACATAAATTTGAAATTTGTTTTTTTCGATATTAAAACAACTAATATGAGTGATATTCCTTCAAAAGTTTTTGAAAGAGAAATCCATCAAATCTCACTTAGAGAAATTTTTGAGAAAGATGAAAATGGTATATATATCAACTTCGATTCAACAATTGATCGTATTCAATGTAATCTGAAATATAGGATTCCTCTCCATCAGAGATTTAATAAATGGAATAGTGAGGCTAAACATAATATTATTGATTCTGTTTACAAAAATTATATTATTGGTGGTATCAGTTTCTCAAGACATTCTTCCGATGATGGAGATGGTTTATTCTACTTTGATATTGAGGATGGACAATCAAGATTAACTGTAATTCAGGAATATCTAGAAGATAAGTTTATGTATAGAGGGAAGGTATTTAGTGAAAGAACAGAACATGAAAAAAATAGGTTTTTGAGTTATGTATTTTCAACCGAAACTATGACGCCATCAAGGTCAGCAAGATCTTCAACTATTAGCATTGAAGAACACCATTATGAAAATTTTGATAGGATTAATAAGGGCGCTTCTCTTTCTGATAATGATAAGTATTGGTGTTATAAAAACAAACCTATGGTTAAATTTGCTATTGAATTAATTGAAAGATTTAAAACAGAATGTCCTTTTATGCAAACACAAAATTTTGGTATCGTTAAAGATGGAAAAGTTAACAGAGATGTTTTGGAAAAAATCTGTACACTTGTAGGTGCAATTTGGTATGATGTTTACAAAAAATCTTATTCAAGACATTATGAACAACTTAGTATTCCTGCAACAAATGAAAAAAAGAATAATGTATATGATTTTATGACGCATTATAGGAATATTCATGCTAAAATCTATTCTGATGTTCCTAAAGAATCAAGAGAAAAACTCCTTCAGTTTAATAATCCTGGTAAGTTTCTATCTCTAATTATTAGAGATTATAAAATCCAAAGAGATGGGGTAACCAATCAAGATAAGGTGAATATGTGGGCTGATATTCTTAATATTGACCGTGCATCAACAAATTTTATGAAAAAAAATTATACTCTCTACAATACATTTACAGATGGAGATAAAAAAAATCAAGAGGAGAACAATATTATTAAGCGACTTGAAAGGATTATTGAATTTTATAATGATAAAGAAACTATTTCACAAAGATATCATATTGAATTTTCTCCATATACAGATGAACAAGATTCTGATTCTGATGATGATTAATTTATAATCTCTTAATAGATATTTGCCAAGCCGGATTTAAAATTCCTGCATGATTCCTCCATCTCAAAAGCATATGTATTTCAGTATAATCATTATAAAATATTATCTTATTAAATAATCCATGATTACCTTTTTTTAATTTAAACTTGTCTTTATTAATTAATAATTCATGTTTCTTTATTTCATCAAAATGAAATTCATTATCATGAAAACATATATATTTTTTATTTTGCTGTGTGTTAATAAACTTTTCTTGTAGTTTATTTACAAAATTTTCATTTATTAAATTATTATTTAATGAATAATAATTTAATAAATCATTTGTAGTTGTTAATTTAAGAAGATATTCATGAATCGATTTATCTACTATTTCCTTTTTTTTCTTTAAAGGAAATCCTAATGATTCTATATTCTCATAAGTGTAGATATTATCGAAAAATGGATCATTATGATAATTAGTTGTATAAACTTTACTTAAATAATTATCTTTAGAAATCATATCAACATTGTATAAATTACTAATTTGTTGTAAATAATTATCATAAAAGAATTCTGCATAATTTGTATTAAATTTAGATGATAATGATAAAAATTGTGGTAGATTTTCAACCCCAATAGCATTAAATTTAAATTCATAATGTTCTATTATATCACCTTCAGATGATTTAAATATAATATCAAAATCATAATTAAAATTTCTTCCTGCCTTTAATACACATTTTATTGATTCATATTCACACGGTTTATTATCATCTAAAAACTTAAATAATTTATCTTTTAGAATCATCCATATATCTTCTATATACCAACAATCTGTTATATTACCATTAATGATAGTTGTCAATAAATTTTCTCTACGTTTATTATTATCATCATTATCTGATCGATTTATACATGGTGAAAATAAATTAATATCATCAAATTCTATGGTAACACTCTTACCATTAATATTTGTTAATATATCATCCCATAATATAATCATTTGATCAGTTTCATCATTCCAATCTATAAAACCCACATTATTATTTTCATATAAAACACACGCTTCATTTATATCATATTCTAAATTATAATCATTATTACCATAATCTAATATATCTTCATCAAAATTTTCAGTATTTATATTATCATTCTCCTCAATTATTTCTGTTATTATATCATTATCATTATCATTATCATTAAAAGATTCCATATTGAAATATTAATTTTATAAAATAAAATATATTATTCAAATTTATTTCGAACGTTTTCTAGTTCTATGTTTTCTTCTTTTCTTTTTTATTATTTTTTCGTGTAAAACTTCTGTAGTAAATAATTTATAATTTCTTTCAAATAATCCACCCTTTTCTCCTAAACGTTGTAAAGTCTCATCTAAATTAAAATTACTGGACGGTATATTATTCCATTCACTATCTGAAGAATTTATCCATTTACCTGACTCATAAGTATTCTCAAGAAATACAGATGGTAAATATAATGCTGAACTCATAATAGCATGATATCCACGGATAAATTCCGTAGAATCTGTATTATATAAATATGTTATAGTATATTTTTTTACAGGAATATCTAAATAATTACCTCCTGTTAATCTACTAGTTGTTCGAGATAAATATAAAACTTTTTTTATTAAATCTTTTTCTAATTTAGGACTCCATTCATTCGTATTACCCAAACATTCTCTAGAATTTAATTTCTCATCATAACTAGTGACAAAAAATCCATTTGGTATTTTATTTTTAGTATTTACTTTATCTCTTAATAAAAAAGATAAATATGAAACTCCTTTTTTCCCTGGTGATCTTGATCTCCCAATCCACTGATAATTTATTCTAGGAAATAATTTATTCAAAAATTTAATACTCCTTTTATCATCTATGAAATTACTACATGAATTTGTAAAATCTTTGAATTCTATACAATTTGCAGCACATTTATCTTTCTCAAGTGATTCACTATATTCTAAAAAATGAGAAAAATCTACTGAAACAATAATAAGTGTATTCGATTTATTTAATCCCTTTATTTTTTTCGGTTTATCCTTTAAAATATTATATCCTATTATTTTCTTATCTGGATAAAACATATCTATACATTTATATGGTACATAATATTCATGATAATATTTATTTCCTATATTAGGAGATTCCTGTGATGGAAGATAAATTATTAATATATTTTTAAAAGATTTCTTTGGACAGAATCGTAATGTATGTGATATTATGTTTCCTGTATATTCTGTCCCTGCATGCGGCAAAATGAATCCGTGTAGATTATCTAAAAAAATTCTATCATGAAAAAAAATATCTTTTTCGTCAAACCACATATATTAAAGAACAATATTTTAATAGAAAATGTTCTTCAATAAAAAGAGCATTATAAATAATAAGAGCAATAAGAAAAGATAACAATAAAACTATCTTAAAAATTTGAAATTTTCAATTAGTCAACTCAAACCTCAATCTAAGCAATCAAAGAAAAATCTCAAGTAATCTCAAACCTCAAAAGATGTCTGCTCTCGCAAAGACCGCTTCCGTTTCTCCGTCTACTACAAAGTCACCACGCTCAGGTGATGAAATTCCTCCATTTGAGGGTGTCATCGACATGTCACCTAAATCAATGGGAAAATTCTTTGGACGTGGTGGAGAAGCATTCCGCAAGTATGTCACTGGTAAGTCAGCATTTGCTGTTAATCGTGCCTACAAAGAACACTATGATAAAACCCTTAAAGAAGTTGATGGTAATCTAGATGATAAGTCTGTCCGTTATCTCACTCTCCCTGAAGAACTTGGTTCCATTCTAATCAGCGTCAAGTTTCCTCCTTCTAAAGAACTTGATGAACATGCTTCACAAATTCCATACACCGCGCAAATCATCAATGATAAAGAAAATTTGTCCAAGTTCATGCCTATCGTCAAGGCAAATCTTGATATGCATGCAAAAAACTGTGTTGTTAAGAAAGATCCCCTTGACTGTTTTACTCACAAAATTGTCTTCGTTGCTGAAATTGATCATGAGGGTCAAATTGGAAAGTTTATCGGTCAAGGTGGAAAGAACATCAAGCAATTGACCAATCAGATTATTGATTCTCTAGGAACCAGTAAAGTTAGAATTTCCATGGTTCCTAGTAATAAAGAAATGAAACGCTCGCCATGGATGAACAAGTATATTCGTCTCAATACTGATCCAAATAACAATTTCGAAGTCTATATTGTTGTTGCTGCGAACCTTATTGGTGGTCGTGAGGCAGATTACAGGAAGACAATGTGTTCTCTTACTCCTATTATTTCTCAATCCGTTCTCAAACTTCAAAAAGTAAAAGAATCTGCCGAAGTTATGGCATCTGAATTTCTTGATGAAATTTCCTCTTATCCTCCCGGATGTAATGACTATGCTAATGAAGGTTGGTAATACTCACGATTGATGATTAATAATTAATATTATATAAAAATTTTTTTTCCGAATAAATTAAATATACAAACACTGAAGAAGTATCTAGATACTAA
>CERI01117023.1_pt1 | contig 14005 bp, 15 predicted proteins | sample 350261 | NCBI WGS metagenome assembly CERI01 (sample SAMEA2620979, study PRJEB7988) | marine metagenome | isolation source: saline water (ENVO:00002010), including
CAATTAGTAAAAAAACAAATTTATTCAAGATAAACGTAATAGATATCAATAAAAAAAAGAAGAACATAGAAAAACGTTTTAATGTTACATTTTATTCGACTTACACAGATATTATTTCTAAATCTGATTTTGTAGTGCTTCTAGTTAAACCAAAAGATTATATTTCAGTTATTGATAAAATAAATCCTTTCATATCAAATAAAACAATTTTACTTAGCTTCATGGCTGGAATTAGTAATGCTCAAATCAGTAAAATACTTACATCTAAACCTTCAATAATCAGATGCATGACAAATATAACTATAAGTGATTCAAAATCATTTATATTTTACTTTATGAAACCTTTCACAAAAATTGTTTCTAATAAACTTGAGAAATTTCTATCGTGTTTTTCGAAAGCTAAGAAATGTAGCTCGCAAGAGCAAATTGACAAAATTACTGCACTGTACGGTAGTGGGCCTGCATACTATATTTATTTTAATCAAATTATTAAGGACTCATTTATTAAAATGGGTTATAACAAAAAAGAATCTATTCTATATACAAATGATTTATTGCAAGGAACAGCTAACATAATAAAAAATAATTCAGATTCTGAAAATATAATTAAATCTATAGCGTCAAAAGGTGGTACTACAGAAGCAGCACTTAGTGATCTTAAAAAAAATAAGATAAATCAAATAATTACTAAAGCTATTATCAAAGCTCATAAGAAATCTAAAAATATCTTAAATAAATAATGTCAGGACTGTCTTCTATAATTTATTTAATATTAAGTGCATGTCAATTCATAGTACTATTAAGATTCATATGTCAATCTACAAATGTCAATTATTATAATCCTGTTACACAATCAATTGTTAAACTGAGTGGATATCTTATTAAGCCTTTTGAATTATTAGGTCTAAAGTTTAATTCTTATATTTTATTTATTATTTTATATTTATTTACCTTCATGAAATTATATCTTCCACTATTGTCAAATAGTCAAATATACCCCCTTAATAGTTTATCGATAATATCTTTTGGTTATCTTTTAAGAGATCTTATAGATATTTATTGGTATCTAATTATTATATCTGCAATAAAAAGTTGGTTTAATGTGTTTGTTAATCATCCATTGTTCTCACTTGTTGATGAACTATGTGAACCTATATATAGTTATGTTAGAACTGTGATACCCTCTGTCTCAGGGATAGATTTTTCTCCAATTATTATTTTGTTAATATTGCAGGCTTTAGAAATAGTATTTATTCCGCAAATTTTTAACTTAACGAGCTTATTATAAATTGAACATTATTAAAGAACAAAATTTTTCTGTAAGTGAACCGCTGAAGTTAAAATCAGGCAAGGTTTTAAAAGAATACAATATTGTGTATGAGACATATGGTCAACTTAATAAGAATAAAAGTAATGCTGTACTAATATGTCACGCATTATCTGGCAATCATCATGTGGCAGGTTATCATGAACATGAAGAAAAACCTGGATGGTGGGATAATATGATAGGCTCAGGCAAACCTATCAATACTGATAAATTATTTGTAGTATGTTTGAATAATTTAGGAGGCTGTCACGGTTCTTCTGGGCCTACTAGTATCAATAATGATACTGGAGATTCATATGGTTTTGATTTTCCAATTGTGACTGTGCAAGACTGGGTCAATAGCCAGAAAAAGTTAATGGAACATCTTAATATTCAAAAATGGCAATTTATAGTTGGTGGAAGTCTTGGTGGAATGCAAGCATTCCAGTGGACGCTTGATTATCCAAAACACGTTAACAATGCTATTGTTATTGCTGCATCACCAAAACTTACAGCACAAAATATAGCTTTCAATGAAGTAGCTAGACAAGCCATAATGAGTGATCCTGACTGGTCAAATGGTGATTATTTAAAATATAATAAAGCTCCAAAAAAAGGTTTAGCATTAGCGAGAATGCTTGGGCATATTACATATTTATCTGACATCTCTATGGCTAAGAAATTTGGACGAGACATGAAACAAGATAAATTTAATTTTAATTATGATGTTGAATTTCAAATAGAAAGTTATTTGAGATATCAAGGTGAAAAGTTTGTAGATTCTTTTGATGCAAATACATATCTTTTAATGACTAAAGCTTTAGATTATTATGATCCTATAAATGAAAATGATTTTATCGAAAAGATAACAACAGCTGTAGCAAAATTTTTAATAATTTCATTTACATCAGACTGGAGATTTCCTCCAAGTAGGTCTGAAGAAATAGTAAAAACTTTAATTAATTACAACAAAGATGTGTCATACGCATGTATAACTTCTGACGGCGGACATGATGCTTTTCTAATGAAAAATGATAATTATTTCGATGTAATGAGAACTTTTATTGAGGCAAATAAAGATGGTTAGGAAAGATTTTAAATTAATCTCTAAATGGATTAAGTCAGATTCAAAAGTATTAGATTTAGGCTGTGGTGATGGCAGCTTACTTAAACTACTCAATGAAGAGAGAAATGTTACGGGATACGGAATTGATTCTTCTATTGAAAAAACTATTAAATCATTAGACAAAAATATTAATGTTATCAATGCGGATATCAATAATAAATTTGATTTATTTCTTGAGAAGAGTTTTGACTATGTAATTCTTGCTCAATCACTACAAGTAGTTAATAATCCGGTTTCTCTAATAAAAGAAATGTTAAGAATTGGAGATGAAGCAATTATTTCATTTCCTAATATGGGATATTGGAAATCTAGATTATACTTATTCATTAATGGGAGAATGCCTGTTACAGGTGAATTACCATATAGCTGGCATTCAACACCAAACATTCATTTATGCACAATTACAGATTTTAAAGATATGTGTCATTTAAATAATTTTTCAATTGTTGATGAAATGATTAGTAATAATAAAGACGAAAATATATCGAAAAGTTACTTTAGTAATTTAATGGGAGCATCTGCTATATTTAGAATTAAGTAATTCTCTCATTTTTTAAAGCTATAAAATCTTTATGTTTTACGTATATTAATTCTGAGACTTTCCTGATTGTGTGGTCTTCATATTTATCAACTTTTTCATCAATAAATGCTATATCCCACATAAAACCTATAATTATAAGTTTTTGTTCATAACTACACTCTTTATTAATTAAATCAGTCCATTCAAAAAGAGAAGTCATTATATTGTGTGTTTTATTGCTTATTAAGAAAATATTTTCTAGTTGATTATTTGATAAGTTGAATTTTGACTGAACTAATTTTTTGATCTTTTCTTGTTCTTTTACATCATAATCATCATCACTCTTAGAAACTTCAATAAGCAGTATACATGTTGCTAATTGTAATTTATGAGTATCTGAATAATCATCGATATCAGACTTGTCATTTTTTTTGAATATCTTACTGAACAAACTCAATTTTTAATTAAATGTTTGTTTCAAAGAGTATTGTCCACTATTATCATATTCGTAGAAAAATATATCAACAAATGGATGGTCGACTGGGTCTATGTTTTGATCAGAAGTCAAGTTAGATTCTGCTACATAAGTTTCATTACCTTGCCCATGAACTAAAACATGATACCAAGGTTTGTTTTTATCAGGCTTAGTCTTAGCAACAGATTCATACCATTCATCTGTACCTTGAAAATTTGGATCTGCATCAACGATTACTCCTCGATATTTAAACTTCGTATGATACACAATTTGTCCTAGACTAAATTTAGCATTTTTCGGTGATAATTCTGACATATCTTTATTATATGCCTTATAAGATTAAATTCAAATAAAGTAAATTACTTTATGAGTAAAGAAAGGTTACATTTACCCTACGATTAACATAGTCATCTTTAAACTCAATACTATCAGTTGCATGGTAAAGTTTAGAGTTGAATATTATCGCTCTATTCTCTTTATATGGAATTTTTATAGAATCGACGTCTTTTACTTCATCATATATTTTCTCAGCGCTTTCTAGTGAATTGAAATCATGAAATGATGCATCTAAATGAGGTTGTTTTTTCCAAATTATAAGCCCTCCAGAATTTTTATTTAAATTTGCTAGTTCAGGAGTAATCCAAAAGTTTACATTAACTTTAGCGTCATCCGCATGAATATTTATACCTTTTTTTTCAGTATCATATTTAAAAGCCCATGCTTGAGATAAGTGATATTTTAAAAAAATATTTTTAAATTTTGTCCTCAATTCTTCACTAAATTCAAGAACAGCTTCGTTTGACATTCCTGTTCCAAGGAAAGCTCCTATATATCCCCTAGGATAAGGTCGTTTGAATATATTGGCGCATCGAAAAAATATTTGTAGCTCATTAAGAAATTCATTTGTTAAGAAATTATCAATAACAACAATTTCTGGGTCAGATGTTATGTACTCATCTTCATATTTTTGAATATTAATTGAAGTATTGAGGTATTCATTTTGTAATTTTGGTGGTTTATTATATTTTATAGAATGTAGGGTAGATATAAAACTTAAATCATCAAAATCATATTGTTTATGTTCTTTATTATGTATTTGATGCAAGTTATCAAAGAACTTTTGAGTAATTTTCATGTTACGAATTCCATCTGAATCAGAATCAATATGAGATATCTGTTGATATTCATGTTCAACAAGGTTTTTCAATATACTTTTATCTTTAAGTTTTTGTAAATCGCTGATGCTGGGAGGTTGCTGCGATTTTTTTTCAGATATCTTAAATAATTCATTAGCTTTTTTTAATTTCTTAGCCCAAAGATAAACTAAACCATAATTATCGATAATTGAAGAGTCATTAATTTCTTCTAAGTTTAATGTATCTAATATAATTATAGCTTTATCAAGATAGATTTTTTTTCTCTCAGAATTATATAGTTCAATATAAATTGATAGTTTTTTTCTCATTATAATTTCTGGATTACTAAAAATAGCATTTGCTTTGTTAATTACATCTAATGCATCATCAAGTTTTTTTTGAGAAATGAAACAGTTTGAAAGATTTATGTATGAATTTAAAAATTTTGGATTTTTTATGATTGCACTTTTTAGTAAAGACTCACACTTGGAATATACAAATGTATTTCTGAGTGATATCGCATAATTATTCAAAAGCTCAATATTATTGTTATTTATTTCATGTGCTTTTTCATAAAACTTTATAGACTGTGCAAACATCTTATTTTGTGATAACACAAGACCATGCAGATGATTAGCATCAAAATCTTCAGGGTCATCTTCTAAAATAGCAATATAAATATTATCAGCTTTGTCTAGATGATTATCTTCATGGTATGTTAAAGCTTTTCGTAGTAACTCTTTTTTATCTTGCTTAGTCATTTTTTGTGGCCAGGGACAGAATCGAACTGCCGACACGAGGATTTTCAGTCCACTGCTCTACCGACTGAGCTACCTGGCCATACATTATTTCTTTGGAACAAACCCTTGTGGTGCTTCTGAACCGTCACCAAAAAAGAATTTATCCATTTCTTCTTCTAAAAACTTTCTAGCTTTCGGATCAACTGGAGTAAGTCTCATTTCATTAATCAACATTGTTTGATGATTTACCCAGAGATCCCAACCTTCTTTTGAGATGTTTTCTTGAATCTTTTTACCAATCTCTCCGGGATATGGCTGATAATCTAATGCCTCTGCTTCTTTATTTAATTTTTTACATAATATTTTCATATTCTGTCCTATATATCTCTAGTACCTTTTGTTGATATTTGGGCATACCCACATTTATGTTTGATAGATTATACCAATTCTCACTTGATAAACTAACTTTTTTGTCATTTTTCAAAAAATAAAATAATGAATTTATTTTAAATTTTTTATTACTCACTCTATGTGTAATTGAAACTCTATAATTTAAATTATAATCTTTGAGATTATTATTACTTATCCATTTAATCATGTCCGAATCTATCATGAATGATGGGCTTGAATGTAAACCTATCCATAAAGAGCCTACTGTTATTTTTTCTAAATATATTTGGTTTTTTGTATTAATTATGATTGCCAGTTTCATATCAATTTCTTTAATTGACTTATTTATTTTTTTTAGTGAAACATCTGAATGTTTATAAGAACATCCAGCAACTTTTAATGGGCATTTATTACAATTAGGTTTAGTCCTGGTACATACTAAAGAACCTATGTCCATCATTCCTTGAATAAAATTAGATGTTTGTTTTAAAGGAGTGACAGATAACGACTTACTCCATAACTCTTTTTCAACTTGAGGAATATTATCATTAATATTGAAAAATCTTTTTAAAATTCTTTTTACGTTTCCATCTAATATTGCTTTATTTGAAAACCCAGAAAATGTAGCTATTGCTGATGCGGTTGTTTTTCCTATACCAGGCAGTGAAAGTATTTCGTCAAAATCACTAGGGAATTTATTATTATATTTCTTAGTTATAATTGCTATTGCTGAGTGGATATTTTTCACCCTTCTATAGTATCCTAGGCCACTCCATATTAAGAGCAAGTCATCTAAACTAGCTTTGGATAAAGCTAAAATGTTAGGATATTTTTTTATAAATTTTAAATAATAAGGTATTACAGTGGTTACTTGCGTTTGTTGAAGCATTATCTCTGATATCCAAATCTTATATGGATCATTTACTTTCCAAGGAAGATTTTTTCTACCATTTACCTCATACCATGCTAGAACTTTATCAGAAAAATTACATTGCATACTTAAAATGGTAATCTAATATTAATTTCAGATTTAATTTTATCTTTTATTTTATCTTTTATTGATTTGATGGCTTTATTTTTGATTTCTTCTTCAAGTTTTTTAGTTATAACATCTGAAATTTTTATATTAATGTCTGGATTATTATAGTTACCTGTTATGAGAACTGGTAATTGAGTACCTGTGAGATATGTGGGGTAGTACTTGTTATATTTTTCCTTTACATTAGTATTTTCTAAAATGAACGTATTTACAGATATATTTATTTTCTGATTTCTTGGTTTAATATTGCCGAACCCCTCTCCATTTAATAATGTTGTTTTAAATTTTATATCTTTTATTTGTAAAATCTCGTTTTCATAATATCCTTTTGCTTTTATATGTTGTATGTCAGAGTAAGAGTCATTTTTAATCGTATAATTTTTTCCAGCTAATATATTGTATGATTTGACAATTGATTCATCTATATTGACGCCATATAATTTCGTTTCAATTAAGCTGATAGCATCTATATCGAAACGACCTCCAAGAATTTTTGATAATGATAATTTTGCATTGAAGTTTTTTGATTCTAATAATAATATATTATTTTTTTTAATAACTATTGATTGAGCCGTTATACTTGATTGCACTCCAAGATTAAGGCTTAAGCTTCCTAATATTTTAAAATCTATATTTGCTTGTTTCGAGATGATTCTTTCAAGGTCGGTCTTATAATTATTTATATCAAATACAAACGTAATATAGAAATATATTATACCGAACAAGAAAATAAAAAGGTAAGTAGTATTTCTAATCATTATCACTCCTTAAATAATCACCGTTTTTCCCACCAGTTTTTGACAGCAATTTAACATCATTAATAATCATTCCTTTATCTAAATATTTACACATATCATAGATCGTCATTAATGAAATCTCTACTCCAACAAGGGTCTCTATCTCGACTCCTGTCTTTCCTTCTGATTTAACTTTTACAAAAGATTGGACTATGTTTTTATTTATATTAAATTCAAACTCTACTTCTACGGACGTTATAATTATCGTGTGTGCGAGTGGAATAAGATTAGAGGTTTGTTTAACAGCATTAATAGCCGCAATTCTAGCAGTATTCAAAACATCACCTTTTTTATTATTAAGTTCGAGTATTGAAGAAAATGCAGCATCATTTAGTACAATATAGCCAGATGCTTTAGCGGTACGCACTGTGATATCTTTATGGCTAACATCAATCATATGAAGACTGCCATCTTGATTTATATGATTATTGCTCATTGTTTACCCAGTTAATTAGATTACAATAGTATAGCAAATATATTGCTTTTAAGTTTTATGAAAATTTTTTTAGCTACAAAAAATCTCGATAAAATATCAGAATTTAAACAGATTCTATCTAAAATGAATGTCGAACTTGTCACCTGCCATGATATAGAAATTCCAGATGTGGAAGAAACTGGCACTACATTTGTTGAAAATGCTATCTTGAAAGCTAAAAGTGCTTCTAAAATTACTAATTTACCAACTATAGCTGATGATTCTGGAATAGAAGTTGACTTTTTAAATGGGCGTCCAGGAGTTTGGTCAGCAAGATATGCTGGTAAAAACGCAACGAACTCAGAAAATAATAAAAAACTATTAGATGAGCTGAAAGACGTACCTGTTGAAAAAAGGGGGGCGTGTTATAGATGTGTAATAGTTTTTATGAGGTTCACAAATGACCCTTTTCCATTTATAGCTCAAGATTCATGGAAAGGAAGAATAAATAATCATGAAGTAGGCTCTAATGGTTTTGGATATGATCCAATTTTCTACTTACCAGAAATGCAAGTCACTTCTGCTGAATTGGCCTCTGAAGATAAACATAAAATAAGTCATCGTGGTAAAGCTCTTTCAAAGTTTTCGAAATATTTTTCAGATTATGTTTAAATTAATTGATTACAAGCTTTATAGTTTTTTTCTAATTATTTTATTATCTTCATGTGCAAAGAATCCTGTTTCAGGAATGCCTGATTTTGTAACGATAACTGAGCAGCAAGAAATTGAAATGGGTCGTGCATATCATAAAGAAATTTTAAAAAATTCTAAAATTCTAAAGAATAAAGAAATTAATAAGTATTATGTAGAGCTAGGAGAGAAAATAGCAAAAATAAGTCATCGCCCAGATTTGCAATGGAAATTTACAATAATTGATGATCCGACATTTAACGCATTTGCAACTCCTGGTGGATATGTATATATGTACAGAGGTTTACTTGCTCACTTTAATTCAGAAGCTGAGCTTGCAGGAGTACTAAGTCATGAAATTGCACATATTACAGCTAGACATGCTGTGAGAGGTATGAGTGCTGCTCAAGTAACAAACCTATTAATAGGCTTGGCTGCATCGAGAGTTCCCGGAGGATCAATATCAAATAGTGGGTTCAATTTATTAAATCAAGTTATTAACAAAGGTTATAGTCGTAAATATGAATCAGAATCGGATGAAATAGCAAAAGAATACTTAGGTAAAAATGGTTATAACCAAAATGCAATGTCAAATTTCTTAGAGACAATGAAAAATGCAGATGAACTTGAAAAAGATATTGCAAAAAGAGAAGGTCGGCCTGCAAGTGGTGGATACCATGGAATATTTTCAACTCATCCATCTACAGAAAATCGTATTGAAGCTATGAATAAAACAGTAAGTAAATCTGGTAAGAAGAATCGTAATGAGTTTCTCAAAATGATTGATGGGTTACCATATGGATCAAGTGATGATGAGGGTTATGTAAGACATAATATTTTTTATCACCCGTTTTTTGCAATTAAATTTACTTTTCCTGAAACTTGGGAACTTAAAAATCTCCCTGACAAATTAATAATAAAAAAGAAAACCTCAGAAATAAAATTAATCTCGGATAACCTTTTAAGAGATGATATTGATAATGGCTTAACCCCAAAAGATTATTTAGATCAGAATGTAGATAAAACATCATTTCTGTCAAAAAATGATATTCTTGAACAAAAACCAATACAAAAGAATAAAATGTCAGGCTATACATACCTATATGAAACCAAGTCATTAGGAAATAAAGTTTTTACTAGATATTCTGTATTCTTTGATATTGAAGATAATGGTAAAAAACCAAAAGCATGGATATTTATAAAAAAAATGGATGATATTAATGATGATAATGAGTCAAAGATTATTGAACAATCATTTACTAAAATGACCAAAGAAGAAATCAAAAAATCAAAAGGTTTAAGAATTAAAGTTGTAAGATTTAGAGATGGAATGACATATAAGGAATTAGCTGATAATAGTCCTTTAGGGAGATACGCTGAGGGTAGGCTTAGGTTATTAAATGGACATTATCCTGATAAAAAACCACAAGTTGGTAGTTTAATAAAAATAGTGGAGTGACTATGAAAGGAAATATATTTTATGCACAATCTGGTGGAGTAACTCCGGTAATTAATGCAACTGCTGCTGGTGTAATAAAGGCTTTTCAAAAAAATAAACGATTATTTGGAAAGTTGTACGTAGGTAAAAATGGAATACTTGGTGCTCTTAAGGAGGAATTAATAGATATTTCAACTGAAGATAATTCTCAGCTAAAATTACTTAAACAAACGCCTGGGGGAGCATTTGGTTCTTGCAGATTAAAGTTAAATGACTTCAATAAATCAAAAAGAGATTTTGAACGTATTTATAATGTTTTTAAAAAACACAATATAAGGTATTTTTTTTATAATGGAGGAGGTGACTCTCAGGATACTACAAATAAAATAAGTAAGTTCTTCAAAGAAAAAGGTTACTTATTAATCTGTATAGGTTTACCAAAAACAATTGATAATGATTTACCAATTACTGATAATTGTCCAGGATTTGGATCAGTAGCAAAATATATTGCAACATCAACACTAGAAGCTTCTTTAGATGTAAAATCTATGTCAGAAACTTCTACAAAGGTATTTATACTTGAGGTAATGGGAAGGCATGCTGGATGGCTTGCTGCATCATCAGGTGCGATAAAAGAAAATGCGGGGGACCCTCCACACATAATCTTATTTCCTGAAATATTTTTTGATCAAAAAGCTTTTCTAAAACAAGTAAAAAAAATAATTGATAAATTTGGTTATTGTGTGATTGTTACCTCTGAAGGTATTAGAAAAAAAGGAAATAAATTTCTTAGTGATAGTGGGTTGAAAGATAGTTTTGGCCATGCGCAACTAGGTGGGGTAGCTCCAGTATTATCAAACATGATTATGAATAAGCTTAAATATAAGGTTCACTGGGCTGTATCCGATTATTTACAGAGAGCAGCAAGGCACATAGCGTCAGAAGTAGATGTCGACCAAGCATATCAATTAGGAATAGAAGCTATTGAGTATGCAAAAAATAAAATAAGTGATGTAATGCTTACAATAAGAGATGATTCTAAAGATAATGTATACAAATGGTCGATCAGCCATACATCATTAAATAAAGTTGCTAATGTCGAGAAAATGCTTCCTAAAAGATTTATTAAATCTAATGGTTTTGAAATAACTAAACCTTGTAAAAATTATATTTTAAATTTAATAAAAGGTGAGGATTATCCTTCCTATAGTTTTGGATATCCAAAATATGCAAAACTTAAATGTAAAATTATAAACAAGAAGCTCAAGCCTTATAAATTATGACAATTTAATATTTGGATGGGATTGAATATTCATGAGAGCCTTAATAAATTCTTCATTACTATTTAAACATGGAATAAAATCAAATGATTCTCCTCCGTGTTCTAAAAATTCTTCTTTTGATTCCCTTCCAATCTCATCAATAGTCTCTAAACAATCAGAGGAAAATCCTGGGCAAAAGACATGTATTTTTTTAGTACCCTCTTGAGGGAGTTCTTTAAGTCTTGATGATAAATATGGTTTTATCCATTCTGATTTACCAAACCTAGATTGAAAAGCAACTTCATATTCACTGTCACTAAGTTGTAGTTCTCTAGCAAGCAATAAGCTAGTACTCAAACACTCTTTCTGATAAGGCTCATTGTCATCAATATATGATTCAGGGATTCCATGAAACGAAAATAATATTTTATCTGGTTTTGATAAATTTTTTTGTGCTGATTTTATTTGTGAAGCGCAAGATTTTATATAGAAATTGTTGTCATGAAAACTTTTTATGGCGTTAATATTAATACCACTAAAAAAATTTTTATCTTTATTAATAATGCTTCTTACTGACTCAAATATTGAGAGTGTTGTAGTTGTTGAGTACTGCGGAAACATTGGCAATAGAGTTATGTCAGTATAATTATTTTTAATATTTTTATAAAGAATTTCCTTAATGGATGGATTGCCATATCTCATAGCAGTATCAAAGTGAATATCTTGTTGTAACTCTCTAGCTAGTTCTCTTAAAAACCCCGTTTGCGCATAAGTATGAAATAATAATGGTGAACCCCAATTGTTCCAAACTTTTCTATATAATGCTGCACTTTTCTTTGGTCTAGTTCTCAAAATTACTAAATTAAGTAGTGTTAACCAAAAGAATCGTGGAAGCCTTATAACGTGTTTATCAGATAAAAACTCTTTCAAGTATGTTCTGACTTCTTTTTCATATGGCTGGTCTGGGGTTCCTAGGTTAACTAGAATCGTTAATTTTGACATCTTCTAGCCTTCTTTGTATCTCTGACGTATTAAACTTGTTTTAGGGACATGAGACAGCAGAAAGCTCATTTGGTCAGACAAGATAGTCCTGCCCCTCAAAATTAAATATTCAACCCTTGATGGTATAAATGGAACAGCTAATAGATCCATACCTGATTGGTCTATAGTTTTATTACCTTTATGATTGTTACATCTTTTACATGCAGTAACTGTGTTCATCCATTTATCTTCGCCTCCTTTAGATAAAGGGACTATATGATCTCTAGATAGGCTTTTTAAAGTATATGTTTGGCCACAGTAGAGACATGTACTAGCATCTCTCTTAAATAAGGTAGTGTTTGTGAGCGGAGGTATATATTCAGAGTATGCCATTTTACTATAATTCTTTGTGGCTATTATTGAATTGATTCGGATTTTACTTTGTAATCCAGAAATTCGACTTAAACCGCCTCTAATTAGAAAATTACTGTCGCCACATTCATAGGTCACTTGATCATTGCAATACAATCTTACTGCAGCTTGGTAATTAATCCATCCTATTGGCAGTCCAGAATAATTAAGCCTGAGAATCTGTCTTGATATATCCATATTGTTAATATATTACATGAAAATTGCCATAGAGAAATCCATATATTTGTATGATTGTTAGATCTCTACCCGCAAGAAATGTTTTTTATTAACAGATATTATTTTTTAAATCTTAATGCTTACTATCATACGTTTATAATGTTTAAGATACTTCAGCTTAATTATTTATCTTCTATATTACTGTAATATATGAGTTTATTATATTTGATTATAATTTGAACAATATGAGAAAAGTAATAGATCAATTAGGTTAAATCAGTTTATATGATATTTATTCACAGATTTATCCACAGAATCTGTGGATAAAATGAAAACATAGATTATGAAATACCCTATAAAACATAGTCTATAATAGATTGATGCATAACCTTATCAATGTTGCCTTAGATGTCCCTATAAATAAATTATATGATTATGCTTGCAATACCCCAGGAATAAAAATTGGGTGCCGTGTAAAAGTTCAATTTGGAAAGTCTTTAAGAATAGGAATTGTCATAGGTTTTAATAAAAATAAGGGTTTAACAGACAAATACCAAATCAAAGAAATCATAGAGGTAATTGATAAAGAACCTCTTTTAACTAAAGAAATAATAAAAACCTGTAAATGGGCGTCCGCGTATTACCATCATCCAATTGGACAGGTAGTATTTACTGCAATTACACCTATCCATAGAAAAGGGAAATCTGAGCCAAAAAAAAATATGGAAATACAAAATTGCATTCCAGAAAAAAAGCTAAAATTAAATAAAGAACAAAATAATATAGTAGAAAATATTTTTAGAGATATAAATACATATAAGGTTAATGTTATAAGAGGTGTTACAGGCTCTGGTAAAACTGAAGTTTATGCAAAAATAGTACAAAAACTATTTGAGCATGATGCGCAAGTGCTAATTATGGTTCCTGAAATAAACTTAATACCACAAACTATTTCAAGATTTAAAAAATACTTAGATATTGAGCCTATTGAGTACCACTCAAATCTTACCCCAGCACAAAAGTGTAGGGTTTGGAAATTGTGTAAAAATAAAAAAAAGCTTTTGATAATAGGTACGAGATCTTCTGTTTTTTTACCTTTCAT
>CERI01102847.1_pt1 | contig 14000 bp, 14 predicted proteins | sample 350261 | NCBI WGS metagenome assembly CERI01 (sample SAMEA2620979, study PRJEB7988) | marine metagenome | isolation source: saline water (ENVO:00002010), including
GTTCGTTGCCAATGTCTTAACTGGGACATCAATAGCAATCCCATTTCTTAGTGTCAATCCTCTTCAGCTGCTGCGAATAGTTTGCAAGGTCCATGTACCTTTGCCAGATTCGCTCATCACATCCCTTAAACTGATCCTTGTTCCATATTGGCAGCTTTTCAAGGGCTATGTTGTTCCCCAATTTGTCACACATCTCATCCACCTCTTTGTTCATCTGCCACAGCAGTTCCCGCACGGCATCCCACCTCTCCTCCACATTCGGAAACTCTTTGTTCAGCAACCTTTGCACGTTCTCTACTATCAACTTTACCATCACATGCATGTTGTCATCGTCGATCCCTAAATTCAGGGCCAACACATGATCCTCGTACTTGAATAAAATCCATTGCAAATTAAGATACCTGTGGCTCAACACCTGATTCTCCAGGTGCTCCTTGTTGCAATAGATGTTCTTCAGAATTGTCGGCAGAGGCTTGGATGGATCCACATAGTCAATATTTTCCGAACCAAATGACCTCAATTTGTTCATATCTAAACCATTTCTTAAACCATTGGCGTCCATCACATAGAAATTGTTTGTGATCTCGAAATTGTTAACCTGTTGCTTTGGTTGAGTCGACAGCAAACTCACTTGTTTTTCTAAAAATTCAATCTTGTAGTTGGCTTTTTCTAATTGGATTTTATGTTCTTGTTTTTCAATTTCAAGTTCTTTTATTTTTTTTGACATTTGTTCCATTTTATCTTTCATTGACATGTTCGATTCAGCATAATCTGATGTTTTTTTATACAATTCACATCTTCTTTTATGCTTTGCAAAATTTGGGGCGGTTATCATTGCATTACAACCCACACATTGCTTTTTAGTTTCACTCATGTTTGTCTACTTTTATACTCTTAAATATGTTCATTTGTTTATATACTTTTCATAATGCAATTCGTTTTCATCCAACAAAGATGAACTAATTTGAAAAACTACAAAAACATTTTGCCCCTGCAGGGTTGAATTTTGGATTTGTGGATTTGAAGTTGCGAAAAAGTTTTGTAGTTTTTGTGGACCAGCCTCTTTGGATGGATGTCGCCATCCAGATAAATGACATTATTGGGACGTTTTCATAAACTAAGAGAATTGATAACCTACTTTGAATACGAATGTTTTTTTTATAAGTAATTAATTTGTACTTTTTATTTTCTACTTTTGTACTTTTTGCATTTTCGACTTTTGTACTTTTATTTTCGACTTTTGTACTTTTGCATTTTCTACTTTTCATAATGCAATTCGTTTTCATCCAACGACTATTATAACTAATTTGAAAAACTACAAAAACATTTCAATTTTGTAAATTTGAATTTTGGATTTGTGGATTTGAAGTTGCGAAAAAGTTTTGTAGTTTTTCAAAATCACTCGTCTCGTGCAACTTCGTTCTTTTTGATAAATGACATTATTGGGACGTTTTCATAAACAAAGAAAATTGATAACCTACTTTGGATACTAATGGGTTTTTAATAAGTAATTAATTTTGTACTTTTTTGATTTTCTACTTTTGTACTTTTTTGATTTTCTACTTTTTTATATGATCATCGAATTGCTTATCTGTTTCACCTGTTCGTCATCACGATAATACTTCCAAAAGTCTAACTTGTCAGCGATATCAAGCAAATTTTCATACTTTCCAACAGCCGTATGATATTTTTTGTCGGCCTCCATCAGATCTGCATCAGCTTGTTTTAAGTTGTTGAAGGCCACCCAGATTGCGGTTTTGAAAGCCAGTTCACATTTTCGTTTTAACAACAGGTATCTGAGTGAATTTTTCAAGGAATCACGTTTTAAGTTTTTCGGTTTGTGTGGCGGTAACATATTGTTTCACTATAATTTGTTAGAAGTAAGTTTTACGCATGATTCTCCCCAAAGGTATTTTCACCACTGTACTTGCAGTAGAGGAACCCATCGGGATCGGCGTACTTCTCGTAGACACTTGTCATTGTATCACTTGAATGTGGGAGGGTTGTGTTGTTGATGAAGAGAAATATCGCTTGTGATGGTTTGATATAAATTCGTTTCCTTACCACATAGACAAACTGTCCAAACACCATGTCCTTGGGTGTTAAAAACTTTATTTTGTCGATGTCAGGGATCTGTACACTACACTGTGCAGATTTTTCGCATATTACAGGGATGCGATCGGGGTGTTTGCCCATTATTTTAACCGCTTCAGCTTTTCGAGCTTCCAAAGTGAACTTCGATTTGAAATCCATTACTATTGTTATAGATATATTTAATTATATTAATACCAATAGTTAGAATTCATATAAATATTTGCACACCTAAGGAAACCACATTATAGCCTTTTAATTCAGTCAGCATGAATAGGATTCTTTCTACGATTGGACTTTTCTTCGTGAGCTGCATCCAAATCACCTACCAAACAGTACCATTGAAATACTACGATGAATATGTTAACTTTGTGAACACCTTTTCTAAAGTATATGAGAATGATTTGGAGTATGAAAAATCTTACACTAACTTTGTAAAGTCATATGAGCATGTTAAGAATCATTCTGATCCCTATTTTACTGTAGCTGTGAACTTCATTGCGGATCAAGAAGTACCAGTAAACAAAGTGATGAAGGATAACAGCAAGAAGCGTAATTTGTGGGACCTTACATATATTTACGACATGGTGCAGGGCCCAATGCCAGATGAATGGGATTGGACTGAGTCAATTCCGATTCGCACTGTTGATCAATCCCGGTGTGGGTCGTGCTGGTCGTTTAGTGCAATAGGGTCGTTGGAGAGTGCATATTTTCTAAAGCATGGTAAGTATCTAAATTTCTCAGAGAGTCAACTTGTAGATTGCAGTAAAGCATATGGTAATGCTGGTTGCAACGGTGGTGAGATGGACTTTGCTTTCAAGTACCTTGAAAAGTATGGCTTTGAGACGGAGTCAAGCTATCCATATGTTCCGAGAGACCAACTATGTTCATACGACAAATCAAAGGTAATCGGTAAGGTAAAGTCATTTGTTGACGTAGCACCAGGTGTTAACAACATCAAGCGAGCGCTTGTTACCCACGGACCATTATCCATTGGTATCGACGCATCCGCTTGGAGCTTTCAGCTGTATCACGGAGGTGTTTACACCAACAAAGAGTGTTCCAACACCGAACTGGACCATGGGGTGTTGTTGGTTGGTTATGGGGAAGAAGACGGTGTGGAGTACTGGAAGGTTCGCAACTCCTGGGGAAATCTGTGGGGTATGTCAGGATATTTTCTAATCAACATGGAGCATGACTGTGGTATTAGTGAGAATCTAGCGAGCTATCCGGTGTTGTAAAAAATGCGTATTATGGAGAATTAATTATAAATTAGAATATATTAAAGGTAGGTTATTTGATCACCGTTCATTGTGAAAATCATGAAAAAAGTGAATGAAAGAGCATATATATATGTTTTTGTATCAAAAGATGAGGAATTATCAATTAGAAAAAGATTATTTTTTGTAGGTTCTTGTTTGGTTGCAGATTTGAAAGAGAATATAAAGTTGCATATCAAGGATTTATTTTTCCCGGTTGGGGATGAGTTGGAAAAGGACATATATATTAAAAATGAGGTTGGGTTACATAATTTTGAGATATACATATATGACACAGTAGCGAGAGGTTTGATGTTGACGTATCATAAGATATATTATGATATATTATGTTCAGAGAATTATGAATTGAAGCATAGATTAGAGATCAAGCCAGAATACACAGAAGTAATAAAAAATAGAGATTTTGTGAGATGTGCTTATAAGAATTATGATGAATTTAGGGAAAGAGAGTTGAACCAGAAGGGGATGACATATATAGAAGTATTGATAAATGAATTGAAGGGTCAATACATATTGAATTCAGATATGTATATACAACTGAATATGGATTCGAACAAGTATATGAAACAGATAAGGTTAACCAACAAGAAGTTGAAGAGAGAGAATACGCAATTGGCGAAATTGTATGAAGATGTTATGCAACAAAACAAGGAATTGACCTGTTTTAATTTATTTTTGAAGAATCCGTCGGGATATGAACACAAATGAGATGTTAATTTATTTATTTAGTTAGTTATGTAGCGATAGAATACTCGAGGGAGTTTATATTTACGATGTTTTGTTTATAAGGTCTGTGATGATTAGCTTCAGTGATAATATCGTTGTTTTTGTGAAAGTCATCCCAGATTTCGTGATGAATATTTTTTAATTGAGTTAATTGTGGTTGGTCAAGGGTAGCCATTTCAGAGAACATTTGTGATTCAAGTGGCATTTTGAGAGATATGGAATGTAAGCCAGTTGCAACGACGGCAATATTACTTAATATAGCCTGACTTGAATAGGGGTGATTATGAATTCGTCTTTTACTGGAAGTAGTTAAAGCAGAACTGATGCGAAATGGGTGAATGTAATGGGGTATAAGCGTAGTGCCAATAATTTCGTGATAAACAGATGATCCGAATAAAAAGTTAACAAGTGTATCTTCGAATGATTTTGTTGTTAATTTTTGTGGAATATTTGGTACGAGGTTAATGAGAACATTATAGAACTTAACACATTCAGGGTAAGAGTGAATGTCATTAGGATAGATAGTTTGGATCCAAGAGTGAACATATTTTTGAAATGTGATTAAATACAGTTTTGAATCGGAAGATAGATTTGAGCCGCGAATATTACATATAGACTTTGAAAAATGGTTACCTTTATATTTTTCATATGATTTTTTCATAATTAATGCATACGAATCAGGTGTAATAGCGAGAAAGTTTGACAACATGCCATCGGCCGAACCGAGTTGAGAATCGAATAATGCATAACTGGCATTTATATTTTGTTGTAATACATTATATGTATGTGGATGTAACATACGAAAGAGAGGACATTTAGAATCTAATGTAAATTCGGAAGCGAGTGTGTGTGCTTCAGCGACAAATTTATGCAGATGAAAGAAATGTTCATAAAGAATAATTCTGGAAATTGCAGCAGTAAGTATACCATTTATAGCATAGTTTAGATTACAAATATTTTGATCATCAATATATTCAACTCCGTTATATTTTAATTGAGTGAATTGTTGAGTATTTGTGTCAATAATGATGTAAAATTGCAAACCCTGGAATGATTCTCGAATTTCAATTTCGGAATCAAAATAAGATTCAGTTTCGGCGAAATAGAATCCAGATTTATTGGTGACTGGTTCGAGTAACGATATCCCCATATTTTCCATAAAGAATAGATATAACGATTTTAAAGTTCTAGAATTTTGAATAGGACATTGGGTTTTTAGTTTTAATTCATTTTTGAAGTATTGAGTACAATCATGGAATTCTTCGAGTGAATAAAATTTAGTTTTTTGGTTAAATTGTGTATTGCGATCTCTTTTGATAATTAACTTTCGAAGAAACAATTCAAAGTTCATGAGGAATGTTGATTTGGGATTGGTTGAGAGAAGAGAAGGCATATTTTTCAGATATTTAAATGATTTTGAATCTGATATCTGAATAGTGTTAAAATCATCTAAAGATTTACTAAGAGGTGTTTTTTTGAATGATATGTCACTTGAACATATGCTATTGAAATGATCTTTTTGAAATACATACATACGTTTGAGTAAGTATGAGTAAACTTTGTACAGATGTTTTTCATATGTTGATACTCTTTGACCAATAAAGTTCATGTTATCAGTTGATTCATTTAATTGAGTAACGCATTCTTTTACAAGAGACTTGGCAATAACTAGAGAGAGATGTTTACCTAAACATTTACGGACACCGGAACCGTTCCAGGATAATATATTAGTTTCGATATCAGTGTTGTTGTATCTGGTTATATCAAATTCGGAAGAGTTAAATCCGAAATAATTTTTACTGAAGTGTGCTTCAGAAATACACCAGCCAATTGGAAAATTTGTAGGGGGTTTTACAGTAAACCCCATACATTTGTACTTTAGTTTTTGATTGTCGGATATGACAGTATTGACAGATGTGACAGATGGGTCAAGTCGAGAACACTCCAAAATAAAATGATGAATATCCTTTTCAGTTTTTAATTTTGAAAATATATTGGGGTTGTTTTGAAACTTATTGATACAACTCTGTATAAGATGAGTAGTACCAACGACCCCCGCAAACAACAATACATCAGTAAATGGCTGTAATAATTTGTCAGGGGTTTTCTCTACATTATTATTGTTTAAAAACTCTTTCAACAAAGGTGATCTGGCAATAATTTTAGCGATAGCCTTTCGTATTGATTCAACTTTTTTGAGATATTTATTGAACAACAACACATGAATCCATCGTGGCATAAATACGAAGAGTTTTAATTGTTCATATGATTGAATAAGTTTCATGTCGTTATCAGATATATCTGTGATTTTTAGAAGAGCTGCAAATACATATTTAGTGGAGAACTCGATAACTTTGTTTTTTGTGAAATTTGAATTAAAAAGTTCTTGCAAAATCTGTTCTTTGAAATCATAGTCACAGTCAAACGGTTTATTGGTTGCACTACGTGATTTTTTAAAAATTTCTTCAAAAATAGTCCTTTCTTGTGCATGTTTATCACCAGATAGAAATATTAAAGCGTTGTGTGCAAATGTTTCGGGTACACATACAGGTGATGTACCTATACACGTACCCTTTTTATTTGTAGATGAATTGATTGCATCTTTAACATTATCATAGGAACATTTCATAATACCATAACCGTAAGGAAATGTGTCGCCACATATCACACGCATGTTTCGAAAATATCTGCGTCGATCACCACCATTTGCGATTAATAAAATAAGATCGACAACTCCGATAAAGTAAGTGAATGGTGTCATTATGTTGCGCCAAAAACCCCCTCTATGATATTGAAGCATAACATGAAGTTGAAACATTTTAAACAGATATATATAAGATTTTACACTTAATATTTTATAAAATATATCAGTGAAAACAAATTTATCAGAACATGTGTAATATGTATGAGCTTCTGTAAATTTTGACATTTCATCATGTAATTGTTCACTGCTGGGCTTTGTGAATTGTATAAGTGTGTAATTGAATAATTGAAAATAGTTGATGAAATAATTATTTCTTTCATAAACTCTGATACCAGTTTCTTGAGAATAGGTTTTTTCAATAAATGTTGCGTATACAATAAATTTAGGGATATTGATACCGAATATTTGTACGGTAATGATATTCTGATTGGTGTTTAATTTGTAGCATAGATTCACAAAACGAGCACACCACAACAATATAATTCCAGTAATTTCTCTAAACATAAATGCATTTTTTCGGGATGGGTATATTGTCATTATACCCGTTTGAGGTTCATACTCGGCACTTTCCAGAGAAGCGAAATCATCTGATGCTTTTGAATCTTTAAGATAAAATATACCGGTCCATTTTTGTGGTATAGATGTTTGTGTGTTGTAAGATAAGAGTGCACTTTTCAATTGTTTACTAGCATTTAGTGCACCTTTTTTTGAAACTTTAGTTAAACCAAAATAGTCCATTTTTGTTTATAAAATTGGTAATATAATATTTTTTGGAAGGTATAAACGTTTCTTCTATTCGAGACGTTAAACTTTGTAATTAAAATATATTTAATTGTACAAATGAAAGAAGTAGACCTAATTTTGAGTGGTGGTGGTAGTAAATTTATATCACAACTGAGCTTTGTAAAGACGTTGCAAAGTTCTAAAAGGATTAAAATTAGAAACATATATTGTACATCAGCCGGTTCATTATTGGCACCATATATTGTAACGAATAAATTGGAATACCTGGAAAAGTATTATTTTGAGTTACCAAGTGTAGAATCTCAACTGAATGATTGGAACCTTTTTACGAAATTTATAACAATATTATCGAAAATTAAATTTTTGTCTTTTTTGGAAATGATTGTTCGATTAATATATTTGGTGTTTTTTCATGGGGCTTACAAGTCATTCAATGTGGATATTTTGGATGAACTAGATGACATCCTTACAGAAAATGATAAAAAAGAATTTTCTAAAATTCACATAGCGACATTAAAGTTAAATACAGGGAGTTGTGAATGGTTTAACGGTTACAAGGGTGAAAAATGGCACTGGATAGATGCTGTAAAAGCGTCATGTGCTTTGATGCCAGTTGTACCACCAGTAAATATAAATGGCGAACTATATGCAGATGGTGGTGTGATTGATGTCACACCTATAGGTATAGTACCAGATGACTCGATAGACAAATTAATAGTAACGTATGATTATCTAACTAGAAGCACGTATAATAAAAGGTTAAGGTTAGGTACAACTATTATTACATATTTACAAGATCTCCTATACTCTTCCATGGCACATCACAATAGATTACTTTTGAAAAACTATTTAACAAATCGGGTAAATAATAATGTGCATGTATTTACATCCAATGTACAATTTAAATCAATATTAGATTTTGACATGTCCAAGAGAAAACAGTTGTATGAAGATGGTGTGAATAATGCCACCAAATATCTTGAATCACTTGATGTCGACCCGAAGATTAACAACGATTCACCAACAAAACCAGAGTAATTTGGTTAGAAGATTCTAATATAACCTTTTTTCAATAATAATATTTTCTTCTTTAGTAGATATGTAACAGTGGAACAATTCCCATATATTTCTATTACAAACATATATTTTAATATTTTCATCAACCTCATGGCATATATAATTGAAAGGATCTAAAAGAACGTCTACTGGTCTCAATATAGGTACGTCGTTTTCAATTTTTAAGACAACACCAAATTTAGAGTCTTTCAACAATTGTTTTACATAATCTTTCACTGAATCTGTCATACGAATATTTAATGGTCCACATCCCATTTTATTTTGATGCTGTGTTTGAATAGTGTTAGTATTTTAAATGTAAATATATATATATATATAATGCCCAAAAGAGAAAGTACTTCCAAAAAGTATGTACCCAAAATACCACGAATCCTGGAACAACATTCTAAAAGGAATTCAAGGGTTCAGAAAAGGAGATTCAAAAATATCAAAGAAAAACTGAAACGACAGAGATCTAAGTTAATATCACAAGAGAAACTTCGTAAGAGACTCAGTGAAAAATTAAAGAAACAGAGAGAAATTAATGAACAGATGTCAGAAAAAAAAGAATTGGAAGAATTGAGAAGAATGTTATATATGAACAGATATCGTCAACAACAAGCTTTACTGAGAGGTCCGCCCCAAATTAGTGTAAATAATCTTGCAAATAGTTTGAATAAACTATCTACATATCAGTCAAGAAAAAGATCTGGGGTGGTCAATTTAAACAGCGTTCTTGGGAATGAATTTTGGAAATCTGCACCTCAGCTTGGTATAAAATCAACTACAACGCAAAATGTATCGTTACCACCACCCAGTAAAATAATTAGCCAGTCATTAAAAATTCCAAAAAGAAGATTCAAACCACGAACAAATGTGCAAAGAAAAAAAGTAAATAAAATGCAGCTATAATTGAATGATTTTTTTTTATTCTTACCTTACATTTGGACCCCATGTTCTACCTTTGTGTAACCATAGAACTCGTGACATACATAATCATCAACATCTTTCCATAGACGGCCACATTCGACACAAATTTGCATAGTTGTGTTTGTGTTGCAATCTTTCATCAATTCGGTTCGAATATATTTTTTCATATATATATTTCTATGACACCAACACCTGTATCGCTTAGACTCAGCTTGACCACTGATCAACCACTTCTTCTGCTTCTTTGGTTCAGGTTCAGCTTCAATGCACAAATCGGTTGATGTTTTGTTATTCCTTTCCAGCATATCAAGCATTGGCTTTGACAGTATCTTGTAATACTTACCATTTGGACCATTAACCAAATGTTTCGCTGGATCATTTTCTTCTGAAATTGAAGGTTTCATTGGTCTTGAGAAGAACTCCATATTTTTCTTGATGTTGTGTTGGAATATCACCTCTTTGTTCGCGACAGTTCGGATGAGCTCAGGGTGAAAAGTCGTTTGCCTGTGTGCCTGCTCTGATATTAGTGATATTAAATGTTTATGATTTTCTCTCTCTTTAAGTGATATATCAAACATTTGTTTTTTAAACCATTGTATATCGATGTATAATCTTTTCCTAAAGACCTCTTCAAAATTTTCACCGGATGTTTCCTGTAGCTCCAGATAAGAAATTATAAATTTATTGGTCTTATTTAAATTTGATTTTGGTTTCATCCAAGTGGAACCCTCAACGTTAGTCACAGGGTTGTACTTGAGTAGACATTCCAAGTTCAACAAACACGATGTACACTTTCCACAATCTTGCAAAGTCATTGTAGATATTTTACACATTAGTCTATATCATAGATTCTTTAACTATCGTGAAAAGTATATTTTATTTTTGTATGTTAATAAATATGCAGCAAGGACAGTTGAGTAGCCATACAATTAAAGGAGATTCCAAGTTTATAGGTGGACTTATGATTGTTTTGTTTTGCTCATCAATATACGTTGTACCCTTTCTGTATCTAATTGTTTGTGTGCTGGTCATGTACAATGTGTTTGAAATAAACAATTTGATGCTTACAAGCTATGTGTTGTCACTACCAGTTGTATTGCTCATGTTTGATTTTCGTCATGTACATTTTATGTGTGATTGGTTGATGAAAATGAGTGGTTGGTTTGACAAAGGGTGTACAATTTGGTACAACAAAGAGTCGATTGAAAAAATAAAAGATGTGAATGGTTCACTATGGTGCTATCACCCACATAATATCTCATTTCCGTTTGGGTTTGCTTTAAACGGGGCTGTGCGATACAAAACATCTGAGCCATCTAAATTTGTTCCATCGGATATTTTAAAATACTTTCCAAAAGAACGGATTCAAAAGATGACAGGTGTTCAAGCTAAAATACTTTTCCAAACACCGTTTGTGAAACACGTTCTTCAGTCTTTTGGTTGTTGCAACGATTGTTCCAAGCAGCAGCTCTTGAAACTGTTTCAACAGAGGTGTGATGTTGGCATTGTGCCGGGCGGTGTCGACGAGATGAGTCGTCATAAATATGGACACGAAATTGTGTACATCAAGAAACGAAAGGGGTTTATCAAATATGCAATTCAGCATGGCTACACCTTGGTCGTCGCTTACACATTCGGCGAATCCGAAATGTACAGCAATATCAATCCTAAACCAATCAACAAAATTCAACAAAAAATCAAGGGTGTGTTTGGCTTCTGTTTTCCGATTTTCTGTGGAAAATGGTACTGCCCTATGTTACCGAAAAATGACAAACATGGATTAAATACAGTTCTCAGTGACCCAATAGAGTTGCCCATGATCCCCAACCCCACTCAGGAGGACATCGATAAATTTCATCAGCTGTATGTGGACACGCTGGTTGATATATTTGAAAAAAATAAAAGTCGATTTGGATGCGAGAATAAACAGTTAGAAATATATTAAGATTTCACAAATTCTCAACACCTTTCATAGTAATCTTTATTGTATCACCATTACATTTACTTAGCATAAATCCTGTGAACTGACCATTATATGATTCGTGATACTCTTTTGCTTTATCTACTAAATATGTTATTGCATATTGTTCGCCAAGTTCGGCACCATAAGTTGCATCAGCACGAAAGTGTATACCTGCAAAATTCCGACCCATTCCAGCATTATTTGCAAGCTTATTTAATTCTCCAACAATTGTCATTGACTCTTTGTCTGCATGTGTATAATCAACCAATTCATTGCCATTAATTGAGTGTTTTGGTTGAATCGGCCATTTTTTCAAATCTCCATTGAGTTCATGTGTATCCAACATTGCCTTAAGAACTGTGCAACAAGCCCATCCAACAACCGCGTGACCAGCTGGATGGCTTGGGTGAACAGGTGACATCTCTGGGTACAAACAATTTATCAACCAATTCTGTTCATTATTGTTTGTTTTCACCAAGTTAAGCATTTCTGGATATGAATCACACAGTGTTTTAAGATTAGAAAAACCAGGAACATCAGCAAAATCATTTGGATTGGATTTGATTAAATCTATCCGCTGTGCATATACTTCTGGTCTAATTTTCAAACTGTGTGTGTATTTGGCCTGCCATGCTACTCTTAGTGCACCAAGTGCGACATGGGCAACTGATGCAAGAATATCTGGTGGACCAGTGGATGTCCATGCGCTTGATTTTGTATCGGTTATCCCGGCAAATGATATACCATTTTGAAAGGAAATCAATGCTGCAATGTAATAAAATTGATACATTGGATCATTATGAACAACTGAAGCCAATACACGAGGGTTCCATACGTATTGTTTGTTTGCATCAACCGTAATTGACAGAGGATTCTCGCCATTTTGAACTTTAAGCCAATGGGCTAATGTTGGGGTTGGTTCAGGATCAAGTTCAACAGTATACTTTTGAGTTATATCTAAATTTCCAAATTGATAATCCAAGTAAAAATACTGAGATATGTATGGTCCAACAGTTTCCCCTATACAATTTCCCCTATTCCAAGTTTTACCTGTGATGATCATACTATTAATATCAACTGGTGCAAGACTTTTGTCAGTAAACTTGTTCAATGCTGTCAAGTGATTTGGTACATTGTCTGCCATCGATTCTGATGAAATATTTGCAAAAGAAACATCTCTCAATATAACCGAACTGTACACCTCCGCCAGTTCAAAAAGCCCCGCAACTGAATCGACTTCGTTTCTGGTTTTGGGTTTAGTGACAACAGGTACAGAACTATCGGTTCCAATTAAATTATAAGATTTTTGGCCAATTACATTCTCCAATTTTCGAACAGCAACAGTATTTTGTTGGATATTATTCAGTGATTCTTCTGTACCTTTGTCAATTGCATTTATAATAGTATCTACATCGTCTTTTTTTGGAAAACCGGTTGTTGAGTCGTGTAACAGGGATTTTGAAAATATCCATGGGGTAAATTGTTCACCATGAGAATCGGTATAAATTCTATAATCATAATATTCACCCATTGGGGTGTAAGTTGATTCAAAGTCTTTTGCAAGTGCTATAGTCGACTTTCGCCGGATGTTTAAAGCATCATTTTTTGCAATATTAGTTGATGATTTTATGAATGACATTATAATAAATAAAAATATTTTATTCTATATATATCATGCTACGGGTACACAAAAAATTTGCAAGTAATGAATCGATTAATTCACAAATTCTTTCTCTGGTTAACACTGATGTAAATGAAATTAAAACAAATGTATCCACTATGGACACTTCAAACAAAAATGCATTAAATGATATCAATAACAAATTGGATGAATTGAATGAACAAATATTAATTGTCAAAGAAATGATTATAGAACATGACCTTAAAGAATAATTTATGAAACAAATTTCACAAAAAGGTATTTTTACCTTTAATTTTTTTGTTTTTTTTTTATTTATGTTCATGGAACAGTCTCCTTGATGTAGACCATCGATTTGTACAATGAAACTGCACTTGTTTGTGGAACATTTACTAAATCTCGATGATTCTTCTCGAAAATTAGCTTGAAACCTTTTTGCTCAAGTCTTGATGTAAGCAAATTCTCATCGGTAATGTATTCTATAATTGGCTCGTTGATACACGTTCCAGATTGTTGGTATACGTATTTGTTGCCAAACGGTGTGCTTGAAAGCTCAATATTGCTCACAGAAGCATTTTCCAAATTGAGATCTGGATTGAGAATTCGACCAGGATCCGGTATTGTGAGAAACACTACACTGGGGGTTGATATCAACATGTTGTGGATGAGATTTTCGAATTTTTCCGGAGATTCGAAGCAGTAATGCAAACCGAGTTGGATAGAAAGGATATTGTCTCGATATTTGTTATCCTCCAACAGTCGAACTAACGGATTGTCTTGCTCAAGTTTGGATCCAATAACATCACACTCGAATGCTTTGAACCATCTCACCAGTCCAGCTTCTTCCATCCTCCTGTTGCCTTCGTT
>CERI01113597.1_pt1 | contig 13993 bp, 11 predicted proteins | sample 350261 | NCBI WGS metagenome assembly CERI01 (sample SAMEA2620979, study PRJEB7988) | marine metagenome | isolation source: saline water (ENVO:00002010), including
ACTTGGCATCACAAGAGATGGAGATGTAATTAATGGAGATGATGACATAGACCTTGTAATTTCGCTTACACTTAAAGAATCCGTACTAGAAATTTTTAAAAAATCAGACATAAATCTTGACTTGCTAAAAAGGGTTAACTCTTCAAAATACTTTCTACAAGGAGAATATAAAATTGGAGATAAGACAGTTCTTGTAGATGTTTACTTTTTTGAAGATCTTAATAATAAAATTGTAATTAGATCAATGAGAGGGCCTCTGGTAGATGATAATAAAAAATTTTGGATTCACTTTAAAAAGAAAGATTTTTTTCCAATTAAGAAAATAAAATATAAAAAAAATATGATAAAAATACCAGGGGAACCTGGTAAATTATTACAACGAATTTATGGTAAACGATGGAAAATTCCGTTAAAGAAGGGTCAAGATTATTTTCACTACTTCATGTTTAACAGACCTATCTTATTTCAAAATAAACTACTTATAGCTTTTCTCAAGTTTCAACAACATAAAAGTTTTATGAAAATTGGTCACTCATTAATCCACTTGGTGTTATCTTCCAAATTATTGAAGGCGTTTAAAAGGTGAATTTAGATCATCATATATAAATATTTTAGAAATTCTAGACTTTAAAAAAGTTGAAAAAATTTATATATCCCTAATTTGAAGACGTTACACTAAGTTGTTCTTAGGTCAGTAAAACTTTAACAACTATGTAGAATAATCACTGAATGAAAAATAAAAAAACAATTTATATAGGTATGGCTGCTGATTTAATTCACCCTGGACATATTAATGTTCTTAAAAAAGGTTCAGAGCTGGGGATCGTAACAGTTGGTCTTTTAACAGATGAGGCCATAACTAGTTATAAAAGAACTCCGTATATGAAATTTGAAGATAGAAAAAAAGTCATCGAAAGCATTTCTTATGTTGATAAAGTAGTGATTCAAAAATCTTTAGATTACACGGAGAACATAATGAAATTCAAGCCTGATTATATATTACATGGAGATGATTGGAAAAAAGGTGTTCAAAAAGAAATTAGACAAAAAGCTATAGATATTTTATCAACATACGGAGGAGAGTTAATAGAAGTTCCTTACACTGTTGGAATATCCTCTACAAGCATACAGGGGGAGATAAAAAGAAATGGTATTTCATCTGAAGAAAGAAGAAAATCACTAAGGTCACTATTAAGGCTAAAAGATTATGTAAAGTTTTTGGATTTACATACCCCGTTAAGTGGTTTAGTTATAGAAAATATCAAAATTACAGATTCTGATAGTAAAATTAACGAATTCGATGGTATGTGGGCAAGCAGTTTAACTGACTCTACCTCCAGAGGAAAACCCGATATTGAGGCTGTAGATTTTTCATCCAGAGCGATAACCTTAAATGAAGTATTCGAAGTTACAACCAAGCCTCTTATTTATGATGGAGATACTGGTGGAAAGATAGAGCACTTTACATTTACTGTTAAAAATCTAGAAAGATTGGGAGTATCAGCTGTAGTAATTGAAGACAAGGTTGGTTTGAAGCGTAATTCATTACATGGAACAGATGTAGAGCAATTTCAGGATGATGTTGATAAATTTTCCGAAAAAATTAAAGCAGGGAAAGATTCGCAGAATTCTGAAGATTTTATGATAATAGCTCGTATTGAGAGCTTAATCTTAGACAAGGGAATGGATGATGCCAAAAATAGAGCTGAAAAATATTTAGAAGCGGGGGCAGATGGTATATTGATTCATAGTCGTAAAAATGATGGTAAAGAAATAATTGAATTTTCTAATTTTTATAAGAATTTAAACATTGAAAACCCTCTTGTAGTTGTTCCTACTTCTTATAACCATATAACAGAACAGGAGCTTGCTTTACATGGAGCAAGAATTATAATCTATGCCAACCATTTATTGCGATCTTCATATCCCGCAATGATGAGTACTGCAAAAACCATACTTGAAAATGGAAGAAGCAAAGACGTTGATCAAAATTTAATTTCCATAAAAGAAATATTAAATTTAATTCCTGGAACTTAAATGAAAGCCAAAGAGTTTGTTGGTCGTCTATCAAGCATCGATATAAACAATTTTTATGGAGTACCTGACTCCTTGATGTCAAGTTTAAGTAAATATTTAGAACTTGAGTCAAGTCCAAAAACTGTACATAAAATTATGCACAACGAGGGTGGGGCTGTAGGTATTGCAATTGGTACGTATATTACTAAAAAACAGTATTCAGCAGTATATCTTCAAAATTCAGGTTTAGGTAACATTGTAAATCCTATTACATCTCTTACTAATAGCTCTGTTTTTGGAATTCCAATACTATATATTATTGGATGGAGAGGAGAACCTGGGACCAAAGATGAACCACAGCATAGTTTTCAAGGAAATATCACTACTGAAATCCTTGATTTACTTGATATAGAGTATGTCGTTTTAGAATCTGAAAATGATTTTGATGTTCTAAAAATAAAAAAAGCACTAAGTAAGAACAAATCTTTTGCTTTAATTATCAAAAAAAATTTTTTTGATAAAGATGAAGCTTCTTTTGATAAAAATGAAAACCCTCTACATAGACAGGACGTCATAAATTCTCTCTATAAAGCATATAATGAAAACACATTTTTTGTTTCAACAACTGGAAAAACTTCCAGAGAACTTTATGAAATAACAAAAAGTGAAGAGAAAACAAGATCTTTTTTTTCAATTGGAGGAATGGGTCATGCAAGTTCAATAGCTCTGGGAGTTGCTGAAAACACTAATCATCAAGTGGTTTGTTTTGATGGTGATGGAGCATTATTAATGCACATGGGCTCATTATCAATAATTGGAACATCGGAGCTCAAAAATTTTCATTATTTATTGTTAAACAATTACTCCCATGAGTCTGTTGGTGGCCAGCCGACAATATCTCAAAATATCAATTTTGAATTAATTTCAAAAGCAAATAATTTTGATAAATATATTTCGATAAAAACTATTGATGACTTGGAAGAATATACTAACAATATCAACTCATTTACTGGCAGTAAAATATTTGTTGAAATACACGTCGAAATGTATTCTGATAAAGAACTTCCTCGCCCAAATTTAACTCCAAAAGAATATTTAGAAAAATTCAAGTAAGGTGTTCTAATTGTTAAATTTATTAATTTGTTCAACGGGAGGTAAAAATCGAAATTTTCCTGAATACATTTATAAGAATTACAAAGTTAGTGAAGACAATACGTTAGTTGTTGAAGTAGACAATTATCCAAATCCGCTTAAAATTATCAAAATTATTTCAAGATTAAAAAATTATGAGTTTGATAAAATTTACTCTATAGGGGGAGGAAGTGTTATTGATGTTTCCAAGGTTCTTTCTATTTTCTTACCTCTTAAATTAGATGCTAAGATTTCTGATTTAGAAAATTATGAAAAATATGCTGATATAGATAAAAAACTATTCTTGGCTGCTATACCGACAACCTGTGGAACAGGTGCAGAGGTTACTCAGTTTGCAACTATTTGGGATAAAAGTAATAATAAGAAATATTCCATTGATCATCCAAACATGATTCCAACAGAATATTTGCTAGATGGGAGCTTATTAGAAACACTCCCTTATAATAATTTTTTGTATCCTGCGCTAGATTGCGTTTCACACACTTTAGAGTCGATTTGGAATAAAAACAGAACAGAAAAGTCTTTAGAATACAGCAAAAAATCATTAAATATTCTTCAAAATGAAATCCACAATTTTCATGAAAGTAACTATAAAAAAGTTAATTTTAATGACATGCTTTTAGCAAGCAATTTTGCTGGCAAAGCAATCAATTTAACACGTACTTCAATCGCACATTCAATTTCATACAAATACACTTTAGATTATTCTGTTCCACATGGTTTAGCATGTAGTTTTACACTACCTAAGTTACATGAATTTGTTAAAAACTCTTTAAAGGATGAGATTTATAATAAATTTTGTGAGCCAATAGACCTGATAATAGATAATTTAATTAATATGAATCTTAATAATCAATTAGAACACTTTACAGATGGAAACAAAGTGCTATTTTCAAGTGAAACTATAAATTTATCTAGATCAACAACTTTTTTAGCAGAAGTCACTCCCAGTTTTATTAATAAAAAAATAATTAGCTAGCTATTTCCTTATTTCTTCAATTAAATGATTAATATCATATTTTTTATATTGACCATATAGAATTTTTTTAACACGATTTGCATGGGCCCCATATTTATTTGTATATTCTGTAGCTAATTCATCTAAAGGCTTGAGCATAATTTTTTTTAGTTCATTAAGGGTATACACTTTTGGTCCTGGTGTAAATTCTTCATAATCAAAAATTAGTTTTCTATCTAAATTTGAGTAATATTTTAGATCATATGGATAAAATATTACAGGACGTTCCCAAAGTAAAAAATCAAAACCCACTGAAGAATAATCTGTAAGTACTACATCAATTAAATCTATATAAGAGTAGATATCATGATTTGCTGGCAAATTTATCAGTCCTGGGTGCAAATCTAACAATTCATCGCCGGTGTTTTTCTCTGCTGAGTGAAATTTACAGATAATTTTAACCTTGTTGATTTCACAAAAATCTAAAAATTCTAAGACTTCATTGATATCACTACTTCCAAGAAGAAGTGTTTCTGTCTTGTCTCTAAAAGTAGGAAAGTAACCAAATAATTTATAATCCGAGTTCTTTAAAGATTCTAAATTCTGATAAGTTTTTTTTTCGCTTGTTAATAAAAAATTTAAAGAAGTATTGAAGATTGGTGAAAAATTTCTAGGATACCCGGAAACAAGCATATTTTTTTTCTTAACGTTAAATGCTTTACTCATTATTTGTGCAGATAGTTCTGAAGTCCCCAATAAAAAGTAGTCACTCCAAAAACCGTGAGACTTTACTTTATTTAGAAGAGTCAAAATTCTTGACTCTGGCTGCAAAGGTATTGTCTTATCATAAACTTCGTTATTAATATATCTGCCTATGTTACCGATACGTTTTAAAGGAAAACCATGCCACAAATGTATACGCTTACTTCTAATTGAAAAAATCGAGTTAATATCTTTATACGATTGATCAATAACATGAAAGTATGATCTAAAGTGGTACCAAATTGATTGAATACTCCAGAGTTGATAAGCGCAGTAGCCGTTATCATTAAGCTCTTTTACAATATCAAAGTCTCTAGAAATCCAAATTGCTTTTTTAAACCCAAGGTTTTTTAGATTATTATTTACATGCAAATATAGATATTTTGAATTATCTGCAAATCTATTTCCAAACCAACCGCCAATAAGAATAAATTTCTTTGATTTTGGAATAAAAAGTGAGAAAAAGTACAGTATAAAATTCCGAGTTATCTTAATAAAGTTAAAACTAACTATTACTTGTATTATTTTAAATAATTTTTGCATTATTAACTCATTTTATAATTTGTTTTAAGTTGATATAATCTTGATATTCTTGTTCAGTAATTTTTTCTAAAGAATTATTTTTTAAAACGGTATTAAAACTATTTGAAGAAAGTTCTTTAAAATTTTTCATTTTTCCAGCTTTTATAAGCGTTATTCTTAAGGATTCAAGATCATTATTTTTAAAAGTTAATCCATTAAAGTCATCCTTGATAATTTCTGTATGGTTTTTTATATCAGAAACTATTGGGACACACCCTTTACTCATTGCTTCAAGTAAAACTTTTGGGTTTCCTTCATAAAGAGAAGGGAGAATAAAAAATTTTACATTTTTGAGGAATAGGAGGAATTCTTTGTGGGGTAAGCCTGGTACTATTTTTAAATTAACGTTTAAAGATTTTGCTAGAAGTTTCAAATTTGATTCTTCTGTACCCCTACCAATAATTGTGATTTCTTGTCTAATATCCGATAAAGCACTTATTAATAATTCGAAATTTTTCTGATTTTCAAGCCTTCCAGCACTCAAGAATATAAAATCTTTTTTGCTACTTGTCTTTAGCTGCCCTTCAATTTTTACCCAATTGGGTCTATAAATCAACTTTGTATTATTCTTAAACCTTTTTGATAAATAATCGATATCTGATTTACTAGTAACTGAGTAAAAATCACAGAAATATAAACTAATTCTCGTAAGCAGATAAAAAAAGAATACTTTTAACTTATTTTTATTATCGTTAATAGCAAAGAGTAGTTGATCAAATCCAGTTCTAAGAAATAGAGGATTCTTTAATAAAATTTTTAAGATAATTGCCATCCATGACCCATTCAGTTGATTTGTTTTTATTACGTCAAAATCATCCATGTATTTATAAATTTTAAATGGAAAAACAAGAGACATAATAAACATAGATATACTTGATTTGTTTTTAGCCGAATCAGGAAACATTGGAATAACCTTAATATTGGCTGGCAAATCAATTTGTAAGTCTTTTTTATTTCCGTATGTTATCAGGGTGTATATTACTTTATGGTCTTCCCACATTTTGTTAAAAAACTCAACTTCTCTTTCTAGTGCTCCGCTATTTTTCCAAGTTTGTAGTGAGTACTTATAACCAAAAATATAAAGAATATTCATTTTTTCCCTATTAAGTTAACTCCCCAATTGCCAACTTTTATTTCTTTAAATTTAATATCTTCAAACCATTTTGTTACCTCTGGTATATCGTGAGCAGATTGATAGCTTGTCGTTACTGAATCAAATGTATCCAATATAGACCATTTTAGATCTGGCAATACCATTGTTGGAAAAAAGAATCTTATTGGATATGTAAGACGAACATTAATTTTTCCTATGTAGTGACACAATCCACCAAAAAATACTGAATACCACAATGGAGGATAGTGTTTTAGATATCTCCAAGTAAAATTAAAAATTTTTCTCCAAAGATGAACTCCTGAAAAGTCATAGAGGCTTCCTTTTGAATAAACACTTATTGCAAAAGTGCCATTATCTTTTAAAACTCTATACGCTTCCCGAACTCCTTGTTGTGGAGAAGGTGTGTGATGAAGAACACCTATCGAATATACATAATCTATAGAATTTGTTTTTATAGGTAAACTAAGAGCATCTCCTTGAACTACCATTAAATTTTTATTGCTAATGTTACGTTGCGTAACATCAACTGCATTCGAATAATCTATTGCAATAACAGTTGCACCTTTCTTAAGAGCTATATCAACAAATCTTCCTGAACCACAGCCCATATCCAAAACAGTTAAACCTTCCAGTGAGTTGTTCTCTAATAATGTTATAGATTTAAACATATTACTTGTATGATTCATCATAGGTTTATCTAAATTTTCATCTTCAAATTGTACTTTCGACCACTTATTCCACTGCCATCCGAAATTAGTTGAGTAGCTTTCATCAGGAACAAAGCGTGGTATGCCATTTGAAATACGGAAGGTATTTGTAGATGATTTTAATAATCCAGTAACTATCTCATCATTTTCAACTAATGTTGGTACCAGCTCAAGATTTTCACCAGAGATAGGATCAACTAAAAAATTTAATAGTTTTTTTTGCATGTTTCTTCCAAGCTAATTTATTTTTAATACTTTTTTATATTTGCATTCTAGAGAGTAAAAAATAAAAAGTTAGCATTAAATTTTAATAGCAATTCTCTTCAGATTATATTTGTAAATAATTCTCTGTTGCTTATGTATTAACTATAAAATTGCTTTTAAATAATTAAAAAGATTATTTTTAAACTGAGAGAGCTTAAAAAATATTTAAATTAGTATTTTAAATGTAGTGAAAAAAATAATTCAAGTCTATAAAGATACTCTTTATATTTCAAAACTTACAAACGTAAAGAGAAAAAAGACAATCATATCTCTTTCGGTTGTCTTATCTCAAGCTATTGCGTTAGCAGATATCTTAGTAATTTTACTTTTTACAAATATCTTGACCGGAGACTCCAATATTTTAAATAATTTAAATTTTCTTACTACAATATTAGAACTTAAAATCTTTCTACCTCTTTTAATTTTGATTAGATATTCTGCACAATATTTTCAGTCAGTTCTAATAAAAGATTTCCAATTAAAAATAAGTAATAATTTAAGAAAGCATATATTTTCATCAATTTTTGAAAAACAAAATCTTTCTATTGCAGACTCATTTTTTTATATAAACACTTTATCAGGACATATTGCATTTTTTTATGCAAGTATCTCCAATTTTTTAAACTACTTGCTGCAATCAGTAGCATTCTCAGTATATTTACTCACTACTAACCCTTTTGATATAGGGATTTACTCAATAGTCATAATTCTATTATTTAAACCAATTACTTATTTGTTAAAAAAGAGTAGAGAATCTATGCATCAATCCTATGAACAAGGTAAGTCTGCTTTTTACGACATTCAGCGAGTAGTAGAAAATTTATTTTTAATAAAATTGTTGAACAAACAAAAAGATGAATTAGTAATTTTTTCAAATCGCATTCAAATACATAAAGAATATTTATTACGAAATCATATATATGGAATCTTAAATTCATTCCTACCAAGCTTTATTACTGTTTTTATATTATCTATCATCATCAGCTTCTTTAGTGAAAACTTTACGATTACTGTTGATTTTGTTGGGGTAACACTAAGAATGTTTCAGGCATTAGGTTTACTAACGGGTTCTTTAAACAACATTGCTAATAGCCATGTTCACCTAGAAAAGTTTTACGAATTAGAGAAAACTAATATACCTCATAAATATGTAACACCAGAAGCCAACAAAATCAATTTATCAGATAGTGCTATCGAATTATCTGAAGTTGATTTTAAATATCAAAGTTCTGAGGAATATATTTTTAAAAATCTCAACCAAACTTTCAAGAAAAATACTCACACTCTTTTAACAGGCCCAAATGGATCTGGAAAAAGTACGCTACTCGGCATACTTGCTGGCATATATTTTCCAGAAAAAGGATTTGTTCAAGCTTTTTCCAATAAATTCGGTTATGTTGGTCCAACTCCTCTTATTTTTACAACTAGTTTAAGAAACAATCTTCTTTATGGTGTTAGAAACAAGATTGAAGACAAAACCTTAAATGACTATCTTTCAATCCTCAATGTGTTTCAAGATAAGGATGTTTTTCATCTTGAAGATATTATCAGCAATAAAGCATTGTCATCAGGTCAAATGCAAAAGATAGCTTTTATAAGAGCACTTATTTCCAGACCTGATATATTGTTTCTTGATGAGTCAACGTCGAACTTAGACGCAGAAACTAAAAAAACTATTTTTGAAATCTTGAAAAAAAATTCAACGACAATAATTAATTCAACTCATGATCCGACTAGTTTTCAGAATGTTGACAATATTCTTAAAATTGAAATTAACGAAGATTACAACATAGTAAAAAACTTAAAAGAATCGTGAAAAATATACTTATTTCACATACAAATTATTCAAATTTTGGTGGCGAAGATGCAAATTATCTTGAAGAGATTGCTTTTTTAGAAAAATATTTTAGTGTAAATAAATTAACATTTTTTAACTCTGAAAAATTAAAACTAGCTGATCTGATTTCTTTTTTTACTAATTCAAATTATGCATCAAATAAAAAATTAAAATTATTAATTAAAAATAAGCCAATTGATATATTTTATGCCCACAACCTGTGGTTTAAAGGAAATATTGGATTACTTAAAGTTGCTCATAAAAATGAACTAGAAATTATTCTAAAAATTCACAACTTTAGGTATTTTTGTTCAAAATCTTATTTTTCAAATAAACATTCTAAAAAAAAAGAAACTTGCAATGCATGTAATTATGTGGGCAGAGGTACGTTTAGATTTAATAAATATTATTCTGATTCCTTATTGAAATCGTTTTTAGTAATTTGGAATACTAAAAAGCTAATAAAATTTATGAAGACTTATCCGGTAAAAATTATTGCACTAAATAATCTTCATAAAAAATACCTCAACGAGATAGGAGTAGATTCACAAAAAATCTATAAATTTTATAATCCAATTTCTCTGACAACTTCACTTTCAGATACTTATGATCCTGAAAGTGAATATATAGTATATGTTGGTCGCATAAATGAAGAAAAGGGGATTTATGATTTAATCAACAATTGGAAAACATTTGATAATAATAAAATAAAATTGAAAATTGCTGGAAAAATTGAAACCTCAAAAATTGATGAACTTTTAAAAAATACAGATAATTTAGAATACCTGGGGGAGCTGAAGCTTGACAATGCTTTAAATGTTATTAGTAAATCAAGAGCATTAATTCTACCTACCAAAATATTCGAAGGACAACCAAGAGTCCTGTGCGAAGCTTCATCAATGGGAGTGCCTTCAATATTTCCAAACTGGGAAAGTTTAGGTGAATTCTTCCCAGAAAAATATGAGCTTGCATACGAGGTTAACAATCATACTGATTTCAAATTAAAACTATTATTACTTCACGATACTGAGTTGCTGGAAAGAATTAGCAAAGATGTATTTAATTATATAGGTAAGAAATTATCAGACCATAGGTTAATAAACGACTTTAACAAAATTATTTATGGAAAATAGATCTAAATGAAAACAGAGCCACTAGTTTCAGTAATCATTTCAGTATTCAATAATCAGGAGAGAATAGCTAAAGCTATAAATAGTATTATTAATCAAACTTATGAGAACATAGAAATATTGGTCATCGATGACGGATCTACTGACGATACTTTAAATAGAATAAAATCCTTAAATTCACAGAAGGTAAAAATATTTACAAATGATAAAAATATTGGTCTCACAAAGTCTTTAAACATTCTAATTAAGAACAGCAAAGGAGATTTTATTGCGAGGCAAGATGCTGATGACATTAGCCACCCAGAGAGAATAGCTATCCAGTTAAATTACATTAAGAAATATAATTTAGATGCCGTAGGTTCAAGAGCTAATATACAAAATTCAAAGATAAAATTACCAGGTCTTTCTTTTTATTTTCCAATGAAGTTTCAAGTATTATTTAAAAATCCACTTATTCACGGCACGTTATTAATTAGAAAAAAATCACTTGTAAATATAGGACTTTATGATGAAAATTTTTATTATTCCCAGGATTTTAAATTATTAGTAGACCTACTGAATGAAAAGATGAATATTAGAATCATAAATAAATTCTTGTATGATTTAAACATTGACAACAATATTTCTACAAACTTTAAAAAAGAACAAAGAGAGTATTTCTTAAAGGCAAGAAGGTATTACAAATTTTTCAATCTATGATCAATCATTATTTTTAATATGTCCTTTAAGCTATGAGAAGCTGACCAACCGTAGTGTTGCTTAATTTTCGCCGTATCCGCAATAATTTCTACTGGATCACCAGGTCGTAAAAGTTTTTCATTTTCTACAACATATTTTTCATAATCTAAATTAAGTTCATCAAAAACAATTTGAACTACCCTCTTTATACTGTAACTATTTCCTGAACCAATTACATATGAGTTAGATTTTGGGTTCGAGTTAATCATAAAGATTGCATCTACAACATCTTTAGCGTAACTCCAGTCTCGCTTGTAGCTCAACGAACCTACTTCAAGCACAGAATTTTTATGCTTTTCTATCATAATTGCTTTGTCAATAATTTTTACAAATAAAAAATTACTATTTCTAAATTCAGATTCATGATTAAACATTATTCCAGAAGAAAAATTTATCCCTTGATCTATATTATTTTGTATAATTTTCAGATGATTTATTAGTTTTGCTTCTGCATACGGAGAGTTAGGAGAATAAGTTGATTGTTCATTAAATACTAAATCACCATTATTTCCATACATTTCTGATGAAGAAGCTTGGAAAAAGTTACAGTTGCTTTCAACTTCTATTAAGGAGGTAACAAGATTATCAAATATTGTTGTGATAGAATTTTTAGTTTCCAAGGGATTAATAAGGGATTCATAAACATTGCTTGGCCCACTTAAATTATATACAAAGTCAAATTCGACTGATGATATTAATTTTCTACATTCAGGTTTATTCAACAGATTAATAGGAAATAACTTTAAATTATCTTCAGTTAATTCTGGAATAAATTTTTTAAGCTTTCTGAATGTATTTTTTGGACTTCTAGTTACACCGTAAATACAAAAATTGTTCGGCCTAGAAACAATTTTTTGAGTTAAGAAAATTCCATCTTGTCCACTAATACCGGTAATTAAAACATTTTTCATATAGTATTATTCCACAGTAATATAACCTTATAGTTATAACTAAATGAAAATATATGTATCAAAAATAAAAGAATCTTGGATTGTTGATCGCATAAGAGATGAATGGTATGAGTCTAATAAAAATATATCAACAAAGTACTTAAGAAATGCAGACATAATTTGGGTTCTTGCTCCATGGTTATGGAAAAAAATTTCACAATCACAATTAAAACAAAAAAAAGTTTTATGTACATACCATCACATTAATCTTGAGAGTGAAGATGAAGTAAAAAATTTTCATGAGCTTGATAAGTTCGTACATGAGTATCATTCCATATCTATAAAAACAGAGAATGATCTTAGAAAATTAACAAACAAAAAAATTACAACAATCCCTCTTTGGGTTAATACTGATAACTGGTTTTCAATTAAAGATAAAGGTCTACTTAGAAAAAAATATAATTTTAAAGAAGAAGACTATCTTGTTGGAAGTTTTCAGAGAGATACGGAGGGTAAAGATCTAGTTTCTCCTAAGCTTATTAAAGGTCCAGATATTTTTTTAAGTCTGATCATAAATATTTATAAATCAAATAAGAATCTTAAGGTAGTTTTAACTGGTACTAGAAGACAGTATTTATTAAATGAATTAAAAAAAAATAAAATACCTCATGTTTACTTTGAAATGTTAAAAATAAATGAAATTAATGAGATGTATAATCTTCTAGATTTGTATCTTGTGACTTCAAGAATTGAAGGTGGGCCACAAGCCATAGTAGAGTGTGGAATTATTAAAACTCCAATTATTTCTACCAATGTAGGTATTGCACCAGAAATACTCAGTCCAGATTCTTTATTCGATATTTCAAAGAATAATTTTGAAGATGCGGTACCAGATGTTGATTTTGCTTATGAAAATTCTAATAAACTGACTCTTCCAAATATCACGCCAGTATACATAGATATGTTTAAAAGTTTATATGAAGATTAGTATTGGTTCAGAAATCGTAGAAGGTCCTTATGGTGGAGGAAACGAATACTTAAAAAATTTATCCAACCTTCTTAAAGAAAAAGGACACATAGTTGTTCATACACTTAAAGATAGAGACATAGATATAATACTACTAACTGCCCCCTTCATTAATTCAGACACAAGTTCATTTAGTAGTTGTCATGTAGATTATTACCAAAAATACATAAACAGCAAAGCTATAAGTTTTCACCGAATAAATGAATGCGATGAAAGAAAAAGTACAAACGGAGTCAATAAGACCATCGCACAAAGCAATCAAAATATAGACATAACCTTTTATGTTAGTAGGTGGTTAAAAGATCTATATGTTGACTTTGGTCACATAAGTAATATTGCTCACATAATAAAAGGTGGCCCTACTAGACAAATATTTAATACTGCGGGTAAATCATATTGGGATGGTAAAGAAAAATTACATTTAGTAACACACCATTGGAGCAGTAACTATATGAAAGGTTTTGAGGAATACCTACTATTGGACAAATTATTATCAGATGATATATTTTCAAAGAAAGTGAGTTTTACATACATTGGAAATTTACCAAAAAATATTGAAATGCCAAATACAAAAATAATCTCGCCTCTTCACGGCAAAGACTTAGCTGAGGAATTAAAAAAGCATCATATATATATAACTGGATCAAAGAATGAACCATCTGGCAATCACCATATGGAAGGTGCTATGTGTGGACTACCAGTGCTTTATGTAAAAAGTGGTGCATTAGTTGAGTATTGTAAAGATTTTGGAGTTGAGTTCTCTAAAAACTCAATAAAAGAAAAAATTGAACTAATTAGTTCAGAATATACTTTTCT
>CERI01117642.1_pt1 | contig 13992 bp, 20 predicted proteins | sample 350261 | NCBI WGS metagenome assembly CERI01 (sample SAMEA2620979, study PRJEB7988) | marine metagenome | isolation source: saline water (ENVO:00002010), including
CCTTCGCCTGTACTGTCATTACTATCTATTATTTCTCTCAGTCGGTTAATCGCATAATGGCATTTTTCAATTGTTTTAGTTGTATCCTCAATTTTTTCTGTAATTTTCTTGAATTTCAACAAAGTTGATATAAAAGCAATAGTTGTCGCCAACGCAATTGGTACTATTTTAGAAGTTCTTGCCAAAATACCATCAGTTTCTCCTTCACAATCTTCTGACCATCCAAATTCAGCATTCATGGATTCAAAAAATGCTGTTGAAGTTGCTAATATAATTATAGCAATATTGAAACAATCATTTATATGTCGTACATCATTTTGATAAAACGATAGGGCATCGCGAATATAAATTAACCCCCTTTCTTGTGTCTTCATACGATTTTTCTCCTCTTTCTCTTTAGCCTCTATCAACTGTTTTGTGGTAAATTCTATACCACCATCATTCATGGAAAATATAATAATATATTTTTTCTTATTATGGGAAGGCGGACGCGTAGACGCCTATTATTAGAGAAAAACAGGACCAACCATAAACCAAGACCTAAACCCATTATAAAGGACTTATCCGAAGAGAATTTTATTGAAGAGAAACTTATTATAAATCATAAAATAACAAGCAATAACTCAAATCGGATTGTTTACAGTGATAATTTAAATGTTTATAATATTCTAACTGATATATTATTGTCAATAGAACGGATTGTATTCAAAATGTGTACTGATACTCTTTCTACAAACAGACGAGAAATATTTAATACAAATATAGTACGACTTCAAAAATCTCTAATTAAATCATTGAATGATGTTGGGGGAAATGTTGTAAAAAGTGATTTGTTTAATGAAGTGAAACAGTCAATAGACCTAATTTGTACCTTGAAAATACAAACATCAGTTGAAGCAATAGATGCCCTAACTATAATAAAAACTATAATCAATATGATACACAATTTAAAAAATCAAGAAAACTTCGCAAGTGATACTATATAATCTACATCAATTGTAGATGCTGCTATATGGAGTCCCTTCTTCGTCCTATGGTGAATTAAGTGTTTTTGTGGACTTACCCACCATTTGGGATAATATTCCCCCATCCATTTAAGAGAGGGGCAATGTATTATTAAATTACAAACAGAAACAATTCCGGCGGAAATTAATAGTTCAATATTGGATAGGTTGATAACATAGGATGCGAGTATAAAGGGAAGCATATAGGCAAATCCATATTCCATTGGTGAAACAGCATTTGCAACAACAGGAGTAACATACAATGAATATGTATGATGAAATTTATGTATGAACCACATACATTTGATATGCATCAAATTATGTGCTACCCAATATCCAAATGAATGGACGATGAGAGTTTTATTCACATTTACAATATTTGTTATAAAAGCGTGGGGTTCTCTATCTATCCATAGATATCCAACTAATCTATAAACATTCGGTCCAATTAGTACAGAATTGATGATGGTCGTAATCCATGCTTTTAAATAGTGAGAAATCCCATGTTTTTCAATGATTTTTACTACTATTGAAGTGTTTGTAAATTCTAAAAAAATGATGAGACCAATTGTTCCAAAACCAAGCATATACCCATTTACCACATAGAGTAAATCTTCCATATAAACTTTTTAGAAAAAAGTTTTACAAAAAGCCAGGATTTTAAGGACGGCACGTCCTTATCCATATAAATAGTTAATAGTATTAATAACTAAAATAGAAACATGGTTTTAGAGGAAACGGTTTCTACTAATATTCCACTAAATTTAGATAATTATTTTTTAAGCAGAACTATTCGTTTTCAATATGAGTCTAATAATGAACTTAGTTTACTGAGGAGAAATATTAAATTACAACACCCAAGTTGGGATGATGAATTTATTGAAAACTTTATCAAAAGTAGATATGCGGATTACTGGTTTTATAATGACAAATTGAAAGAATCGTTTTATAGGTTAAGCAAAAGAGAGCGAGAAAAATACAGAGTTAGACTTGTTACTAAGGGGTATTTATGTGAAGATGTCATAAAATATACCGAAACTTTTATATAAAAAGTGTAGTCAAAATTTTTGTATTGACGCCTGCGGCTTAATAGCATCGTTTAGTCGCTCTGCGATGCGACTAAACGATGCGAATTAATACTTTTTTTTAAAAAGTATATGGCTTGGAATGTATTCTTTGAACGTGAAGATATAAAAGAGGAACTTGAAAAAATTAACAAGTTTTTAAGACAAGAAGAAGAGAAATGGGGTGAAGAACTTGAAATTTTACCCCCACCCGAATTAAGATTTCGTGCCTTTGATTTATGTCCTTTAAATGATATTAAAGTGTGTATTTTGGGGCAAGACCCATACTTCCATCGTGAAGAAGCAATGGGCTTATGTTTTAGCGTGCCAGAAAATATTAAGATCCCTCCCTCATTAAGAAATATATTCAAAGAATTGAAAGAAGATACTGGAATCGAAAGAACCAATACTGATTTAACTAATTGGGCTTCACAAGGAGTATTGTTATTAAACACCGCTTTGAGTGTTAGAGAACATTGTCCGAATAGTCATTCAAAACAATGGAAAGTTTTAACAGATAAATTAATTCAACATATTTCTAACAATAATAAGGGGGTAATATTTGTTTTATGGGGAGGAAATGCAAAGATCAAGGAAGACCTTATTGATGTGTCAAAACACCATATATTAAAGTCATCCCATCCATCTCCACTTGGGGCTTATAGGGGTTTCTTGGGCTGCAAGCATTTTAGTAAGATTAATGAAATACTTTTGAATCAAAAGCAACTTCCAATTGATTGGTGATTTAATCGTCCTTATTAAGTATTTTTGTAGGGAAAATATTTCTCCACTTTTTAATAATTTTCGCTAATGTGCGATTAACATTTAGACAATGAAGATTATCAATTGGAAACCAACAAACTTTAATAATTTCATTGGTATCGTTGGGAATAAAAAATGTATTCGCATCCATGTCTAATGATAGAACATAATAGAGTGTATCATATATTGATATGGAAAATGTTTCTTTACCAATGGGGAAAAATATCCCGGTTTCTTCCCATATTTCCCTTTGAGCGCCTATATATGGTTGAGATCTTTCATAATCGTATAGATGTCCTTTAGGAAGACCCCATTTATTTTCTTTTTTCATATAAGACTCTTTATTTAAAACAAGAACAATATGTGTATTCGTATTGTCAAATATTATACCTCCTGCACGAGTCGGTATTTTACGTTGGTTTGTATTTAGCATGACTTACTACTTCTAACTTATTAAGATACTCTTAATCTTAAATTCTAGGTTTTGGCAATATTATAAAATTTTATAAATATAATGGAGGATGCTGAGCTAAAAGAACTTGAAGAACTTGAAGAATTAGAAAAATTAGAAAGCGAAATTCAGCAGTGTGTCGCGCTGCTTAAATCAAAGGGCTGGGACCTGTCTCCTCCTCCAGGCAGCCAGGAGGAACACGCGTATTTTGAGAAGGAATTGTGGGACCTTGAGCTTGAACGCGAAGAGCTTCCTGGGTCCGCGTTGAGGCGCGGCCGGCCTTCACATGCGAAAGCCCCTGACCCGGCAGCTCTCTTGGCGTCAATCACGGCCGAGAAGAACAATCTCCAACAAATTTTTAATAAAAATATGGAACTGTTGCAAGAGTATAGAGAGGGCAAGAAGAAAATGCCTGTTGGTAGTTTACAGGAATTTAGGAATAAATTAACCGAAGATAAGTTAAAACTGTTGTACTCAAAAAAGAAATTTCACTGGATACAGAGGATACTGAAAAAGAGTCGTGGAAGCCGCGACGCTGCTGCGGCCGAGGCGGAGTTAGAGCGGAAGATCGACGAGCAAATAAAAACGGCTAATGAGGCGCGCGCGGCGATGCTCGCGGCCGATGCGAGCCTGCCCGGGCGGCCTCGCGGCGGCAGAGGACGAAAAACACGAAGAAAAGGCAGAGGTCGTCTGAAAAAGGCGAAACGACGCACTAGTAAATTAAGAAAGAAATCTAATTAATTGCTAAAATCATTGCTTGCATCTCCTTCTTCTTCATTCCTTTTGGGATAGTTTGACCTAATTCATTTAATTTAAGTCGCAGTTGAGCGACTGTCATAGAACTGATATTATCATTGTTTGTGGGTGGTTCAACGCTTGTTGTTTCCAAATTTTCTGTTAGTTCTTCTTTTGTTTCTACGATGGGTTCGAGAGCGGACAATTCTTTAATGTCTTCGGTCTTTTTAATCTCTTCAACTACATTCGGTGTAGGATTGGGTGTTTTTTCTTCCACAGCAGAAGCATCTATGTCTAAGGGTTCGGTAACTTCTTGATCGTGTGTAACGGCGACTTGATTCATTACCATACCGTCAGGAACATCATCAGTATTTTGAATTATGCGAATGTTATGACTTAATGTTCTCAACATTTCTGTTCTCTTCTCCAAATCTTCTGCTACCTCTAAGTTGCGCATTTCAAGAATATGAATTCGTCTTTTATACATCCTACGGATAATGAAGAAGGAGTACGCTACTAGAAAAATCAAAGCCGCTCCAATTACAATATTGTTAGGATTATACATATTATGATATTGATAATAAATGATATACAAAATAACCGCAGTTATTTAAGAACTCATTTCAAATATAAGCATTTTGATCTTATTTCTTGCTACACCGGTATAGTCTTTAAAAACCAATTCCCGAGTTTCATTACCAACAGTTCTTTTTTTACTTGATATCCATTTAAAATATTTGTTAATAAACTTTTCAACAATTTCATGATTTTTTAAACCAGTATAATTACACTCTAATTCGGACCACTCATCATAATCTTGAGAGTTCATCACCTTATTTTTAATTATCTTAATTATATACTCTCCTACTTATATTATTTTCCTCTTAAAACAAATATAAGTATTGCGACGGCTACTATAAAAATGAAGAAAAAGAGGATTGAGGTTACAATTATATAGGGGTATAAATGGGCGAATGCATAATGGATAATGGGATCGATAAGATCACTTTGAAGACGGGTCATATTTTTCTTTTCACGAACTTCATCCAATGTATGGTGTAATAAATCATGAATAATTTCCCGAATTATCATGACTTAATGCGTTTGATATATTAAAGATAATATGATTTATAATATCAACGCAATGGATACCACAGAAAAATGTGATATGGGTGATAGTGATAATGAAGAATACGACTCGGATACCGAATATGTGCCCGATTATGATATGGTTGATTTAAGTAATTGGGTATTAACTCAAGGAGAGGCTTTACCAGGAGGTTCATGGGAATTTATAGTAGCTCACGTAAATGATGAAGATGCATCCTTGCAATTTGCTTGTCCTCACTTCAAAATAGAAGACAAATTAGATATGCAGCAAGCATCTAAAAACGGTTTCTTCAGAGTAAATCTAGATCCATCAGACACAAAACATTTAGAATTCCAGAGTTGGATAATGAAAGTTGAAACATGGCTTGTAAGTCAGATAGTCAATAATTATGATAACTGGTTCGGTCATTTATATGAAAAAGGAGCCGTATGGGAAGGTCATCCAAAACCCCCTGCGTCTGTTATTCAGAGTATGTACCACCCAATGATTGACGAAGAAGGTATATTCTGTCCTAGAGTTCATATTAAAAAGGGACAATTCGAATGCCAATCCATGGATATCGAATATAACCAAGTTGACTTAAATACGATTAACAATTGTGAAATTGTTCCACTTGTAGAATTGAAAGGGGTTTTTATGAAACCCCACGGATACAACCCTGATTTAGTTCTAAGAGGAATTGTTAAAGTATTGCCAACAGAAGATGAAGAGGAAAAGAAGGAATTTGCGTTATTTCATACATCAGAAGATGAAAAGCAATATCACTATTATGATTATGCAACTGATGATGGTGAGACCGACGATGACGACGACGATGACGATGACGAGGATGACGAAAACACAGCGGAAGCTGCCGCCGAAACAGAGGGTGATGTACCACCTACACCAATTGAAGTTGCTGAGGAAAAGGACCCATCGGGAAGACCTCGGGGTGAGGAAACCCGTCATGTTCCAGCGATGCGAGTCGTTGAAAATGAAGACACCACAGTCAAGACTAAGGAAGCTCAACAACAAGAAACACAACCAGTAACTCAACAAGAAACTCAACAACAAGAAACTCAACAACAAGAAACTCAACAACAAGAAACTCAACAACAAGAAACCCCTATCAAATATGACGAGACGGAATTAGCACGACTTCTTGAAGCGCAAGAAAGGGCTCAACAAGAACTTGAAGCCTATAAAAATCGTAGTAAGTTGAGCGCACCTTCCGCTTAATTAAACTTTTTTATAAAAAAATATAGCGTGCGAACAATATGGCTTGGAATTATTAAAACAAGTTATAATGAGTGGCGAAACAAATATAGAACATCGGCAAAACGTAAGTGAATGTCCTATTTGTATGAAAGTAATATCCAAAGATAGGTATAAAATTCATTCAATCAATAATATTTATCAAATGAAATGTTGTAAAAATACCTTATGTTTTAAATGTTATTCTAATTGGCATATCGTTCAAAGAAATAACACTTGTGTTTTTTGTAGAACAAATTATGAGCTTGATGGCGCTGAAACTCATGATGAGTTTAATGACCTAGTTATTGAAGAAGTCATCATTCCGGAACTTGTTCCTTTAAATGGATATATTATATCAGATCCAGTCGGATTAAGACAAAATCGTAATTCAAGATTTCGTAGAAGAACTGGGAGGAAAGGCTCCCCAGTGTGTGCGTGTATTCTAGGTAGCATATTTTTTTATATAATAGCCACTTGTGTAATATATTTTAACTCTAAGCAAAATTAAGTCCAATAGCATTTAACATTTTTATGTTTTTGGTGTATTTGGCAAAACAAAGTTACAGTCATTTTTTTACACCGGGCACCCCTTTTTGTTTTAGCACAACACTGATGATTGAAAATTTTTTTACCGAAATTAGTGCCGAAAGGGACTCGGTATGCTTTATGCTGATCTTTGATATGTTTAATATATTTGAGTTTCAATTTTTCCGGAGGCTGAGGATAAAATTCATCAGTAAGCCTCCGCTCGGCGGCGCCGGGGATGTAAAAATATTTAACGAGCAAATAAGTAAAATATTTGATACTACTACTATTATATTTGAAATTCCACACCTCAATACAATCTTTTAGTTTAATTATATCTGGTTTCCTCGTATAATATTTTTTACTTAATACTCTCGTGATTTTATGGGGTAAATAATTTATCAATAATTGACGGGGGCGATTTGAATGAAACACAATAGTCGCCAATTCATTTACCATTCATTTAAAAATTGAGAGTTTGATTTAAATGATTTTATGGGTGAGGAATAGCACCTCCCCAGAAATTCATAGGGTATTTCATTTTATATTCGGAACTTTTTAATATATCTTCTTGTGAGCGGGCATTTAAATGCTTTCTATCATAAAATTGGGGACCAATTCTTGGTACAGGTTCTGATTGCCATGAAAGATGTCTGTATGGAATCTCACCAAGTGAGATATATTGGGTTTCCTTATCTTCAGTTTCACTGTCTTCAACAGTTATTCTAACATAAGGTGGTATTAAACGGGTTCCTAGATGTGAATAATAGGCGTTGGGGAATTTTAAAACAAATTTCAATTGATTACTAATTGGTCTGAAAGTTTCTTTGTTTGGTGTGTTTTCGAATGCCATCTCGGCATCTTTGAAAGGTAGGGCAGATCCTGTGAAACTTTGAAGACGATCCGGAGGAGCTGCGGCTAAGTAGGAAACAGTTGTATTTTTCGACCATTTGAATAGATTAATATCTACTTCCACTTCATTTGGAAATTGACATTTCTTGAATTCAGTTGTTGCCTCAAATAATGTAAAGATGTGCTTCATTAGTATATCCAAGATAAAATATTGGGTATAAATCATTGTAAATGTTCTGTTATAATAAATAAATACATGGTTCATCTTAATTCAACATGGTCTATTTGGTATCATTCATCTAAAAATAGCAATTGGGATAGGGATAGTTATGTATTTTTATTTAAAACTCAAATTGCCGAAGAATTTTGGGGTGTATTCAAAATATTATCAAATAAGCATTTTGAATCTGGAATAGTTTTTATTATGCGAGATGATATATTTCCAGATTGGTCAAGTCCTGAAAATATTAATGGCGGATTTCTATCTGTAAAACTTGGAACAAAATCTAATGAAAATTATTTCAAGGAGGTCTTAAAACATTGGATTGAAAGACTTATTTCCGATGCGTTAACGAATAGTATAGAGCAATTACCAAACGGACTCTCCATTAGTCCTAAATCGGGACATTGTATTTTAAAGGTATGGTTTAAAGAAAAATTTGTTTCCAGTGATATCTTGGTAAAAGAATTACCTCTTATTAATACCTGTAAATATACTTCATTTTATCAAAAAAGACGATAATTTATTAGACGTACAGCACGATAAATCGTGCTCTAGGGTTTCGCTATGCGAAACCGTACAGCGAAATCATATAAATCATTATTGCGCCTAAGTATACTAAATAATAGACATGTAGAAGTTATGGAGTTAGTTCAAACTTTTAATAACACATTAAATGATTTTATTGGCAATATTAAGAGATGTTATCCTAACGATACTAAAGATTTGGTGTGTATTGAAATGATGCAAGATACCAGACCTTTACAAAAATTTATGAAGTCAATTGGAGACAATATGGAAAAAATTACAGGAAAGGACAGCAGTTTATTTGACACCCCCCTTGAATGTGTTGGTAATTGCGACATATCAAAAATTTACTCTTTATGTGATAGAGACGAGAATAGGGATGCAATTTGGAAATATCTGCAAACCCTCTCTTTAATTGGTTCAACTATTAGATCAAAATCATCAAATCTTGAAGAATTTTTCGAGCAATTTACTGATAATTTCGATCCGAAAGCGAACAATAATATTCACGAACAAATGATGAATATGGTTCAGGATCTTCTCAATAGTGGGGATGGTGATGATGACGATGGCCCTGATATAGAGGAAATAAACGATGATGGTGAGTCTGTCCCCAAAACGCCCGAAGATGCCGCCGAAGCATATAATGAAATGTTCAAAGATACGAAAATAGGTAATCTCGCACAAGAGATTGCGGAGGATATTGACATGAGTGCTTTTGAAGATATAACTAAAATGGATTCACCTGATATCTCATCGATTATGGAGAAACTTGTTGGAGGAGGCGGTGTTAAAAATCTTATCCAAAATGTTGCTGCAAAACTCAAAGCCAAAATGGACTCAGGAGATGTTAATCAAGAAGAACTTATTGGAGAAGTGCATGAAATGATGGCTAAAATGAAAAAAGACAAAAAATTTAAGAAAATGTTTAAATCAAAGGACGTGCAGGGAATAATGAAAGAATTCATGAAACAAAAGGGCCAAGAAGTTAATGACGATGACGACTTTTCTGTTCTCGAGGAAATGTGCGGTCCAGCTCTAAAAAAAGCTTCACAAGGAGGGGGATTGCCGAATATTCCTCCTGGAATGCGCGGAGGTGCTCGTAGAAATGGAGCAAGAAATCGTCTAAGACGTAAACTTGAAGCAAAAAGAAACGCCCTACCAGACGAACAAGATTAGTAAATTTTTATAATATTAATATATATGCCATTTGGTAAAAGACCAGATGAGAGTATTTCCGAATTTGTAAAACGCCGCCAAAAGACTCGACGACGAGAACCAACAAAATTATACAACTTAAAAACAAGGAAAGCACCTGGGTTAAGACCACCATATGGTGAAACTGTGGATATAATTGGACGATTACCTTTGCCGGCGGATGTGAAAGGTCCGATCGTGAATAATGCTTTATCAATGGAAAAGACTCAACATAGGGACTTTACAAGACACCAAAAAAAATTTAAATTACGCGCAAAGTCTAAGAATTTGCTTAAAAAAACACAAGAACTATGGCGTTTAAGAGATCTTAACGTAGAAAGAGGAGAATACTTTTCCGGTGATATTCCAAACTATGCCAAGAAACAGCAAAAAGCAGCACGAGATTTATTTAACTCTTTGGACGATCATCCAGCAGAGCAGAAAAAATTTGTATCCGCTTTAAGTGAAGACCCACATCTTAAAATGTTCGATTTTGTTAAAAATAATTGGAAAGATATCAAAAAATATATATATGCTAAACGTGATGGCAATAATACATATTTTGTAGATGACGATCTTGTCAGAATGATATATAATATTTATGTTTCTGTTGACGAAGAACTGCCTACTAAATTCGATTTTGGTGTATTAGTAAGGAAAGTAGATGCTTTTTTCTGGCAAGAACATTACGGGAATTAAATAAAGGTTTAAGGATTTTTTTTGTTAAAAAATATAATGAACTCGAAAGAGGCACAAGCTTTATCAATAGCTTTAAATGAATCAACTAACGAATATATAAAAGAGAATATATTATTTAAGGATACTATCAAAAAGCAGGAGAAACTAATGATGGAGTTGGCGACAAATCGCAGTTTAAATGATTTAATGAGAATAATACAAGAGGAGAATTCTATGAATAGGGGGAGTACAACAGTTCTTTCTATGGGACCGGATGACCCATTAAGTGTATATTACTATGAAATCTTAAAATTGATTCCAACGCTATGTGACTTAGGTTTTCTTGTGTTTCATTCCCAATATGAAAATTTAGGGGTAGTTAGCATAGATTGGTTCCAGTCTCATCTAACAACTGCTGAGATTCAACTTTTAGAATCATGTGGAGAACAGCATACATATACAGTTTATAATCCAACAAATAAAGATACTGAAATTATAAATACTTTAAGGAAAAATAATGTAGTATGGAAAACTTACGAAGATAGTTTAAAAGAAAGCGAGATGGGCGATAAAAATGATGGACGATAATTTAGATAATAATCATTAAGACTATGAACGAATGGGTTCCGATACATTAATTATTGTTGAAAGTAATGGAAAGTGTAAAAAAATAGAGAAACTGACTGGATGTAAGTGTATTGCTTCATTTGGACACGTTTTTGCTTTGAAACCATCTCTAAAATGGTTTGATCCAAATTCAATAAGTCCTGAGTATATAAATCATAAGGGAAAGGAAAAGATAATAGCCAATTTGAAGAAAGAGGCAAAATCATATTCGAGAATATTAATTGCGTCAGATTTAGACAGAGAGGGTGAGGCAATAGCCGCCCATTTGATGAAGTTATTAAAATTAAATCCAGAAACAACAGAACGGATTACATTTAATCAGATAACAGCGAGTGCTCTAAAAAAAGCACTAGATAATCCGGGATTGTTAGATAAAAATTTGTATTATGCACAACAAGCCAGAGCAGTTATTGATTTGGTATTTGGTTTTACAATGTCCCCTTTCTTATCAAGACATATGAATATTAGAGCATTATCAGCAGGAAGATGTCAAACTCCTGCGATACGCCTTTGTATGGAGAGACAGCAACAGCAAAAAGTTGGTGAAACAAAAGTGGTAGCAGCGGCGAAGAGTGAATTATTCGAAAAAATAAATCATATTCAACCGACATTGTTTCTCGACAATATCGAGGACTGGTTGGAAAATCTCTCCGGACAACAGTTCAATTTGACAAATATAACCACTCGTGAAAAAAAAGAGATGCCACCCCCTCCCTTTATCACTTCTTCACTTCAACAAAGTGTTTATAACAGTTATAACATAAATCCTAAGTATTGTATGCAAATAGCTCAAAAACTATATGAGGGTGGATATATCACATACATGCGTACAGATTCAGTAGCCTTGTCTAGTCAATTTCAAGATCAGGCAACAAAATGGGTTGATGAGACTTTTGGTAAAGAATATTCGTGTAAGAGACAATATAAAAAGAAAGGTGATGTAAAAGCCCAAGAAGCACATGAGGCGATTAGACCAATTGATATTCATAAGACTGCACCAAGTGATAAAGAATATGCGAAAGTATATGAATTGATAAAAAATAGAGCTGTCGCATCACAAATGTCTCCTGCGAAATATGATGAAACAAAATTCAAACTAGAAACAAAAGGTTTAAAAACGGAAAGTGATATATGGGAATCTACTTCAAAAAAGATATTATTTCTAGGATACACAATATTGAAAACAAAAAAGGACGATACTGAGAAACCAACTCCTCAATGTCAAAAGGGAGATAAGGTGGATATTCAGTCAGTAAGTGTTAGAGAAACAAGAGAAACACCACCACCCCCATATAATCCAGCAAGTCTAGTTAAATTATTAGAAAAAACCGGTATAGGGCGACCATCGACATATAGTTCAATTGTAGAAAGAATTCAGGAAAAGGGATATGTAACTATTGGTACAAATCCAAAATTAGATTTGGAACTTCGTGAATGGTGTCTAACAAAGGATAAGGGGGTTGTAAATAGTATATATACTCAAAAAATTGGAGGACAAAATAAGGTGTTTCTTGTTACAGATTTGGGACAAAGAGTATGCGAATTCTTTGAAAATAGTAAGGTAGAGAATATTGTTTCACCTGATTTTACAAGTTCATTGGAGGATAAATTAGATAGTGTTGCGAATGGTGAAATGAATTGGAAAGAAATTGTGAAAGTATTTCATGAAGAATTAACGAGTAAGATTAAAGAACAACCGCCTCCCTCAAAACTACAAAACAAGGAACGTGAATGGATAAAAATACTAGAGCAAGAAGCAAACAATGCTTATACAATAGGGGTAATTAGAACACAGTATGGATTTAGTATCGTCAAAGATACGAGTGGAAATTTACAATATGGCAATATGCCACCAAATTCAAAACCGGAAAGTATTGAACTTGAAGAGGCTAAAGAAATGCTTAGTTTGCCGAGAAAGGTTGATAAATATGAGTTGAAAATAGGGAAATTTGGTTGGTATGCAACTGATGGGAAGCGTAATATAAGTTTAGGTAAAGATAGAGCAATTCCATCGAATGAAAGTGTAATTGAAGCTTTCAAAAATCCAACAAGCGAAATATTGAAAATAATAAGTTCTGATTGGTCTTTACGAAAGAAGGGAGATTCATGTTATTTGATGTATTCAAAAAACAAAAAAGCAATATTCTATCCTGTGAAAGATCCTAGTGGAAAATGGACCACATCACGTTGTGAAGAAATTAGAAAGCTGAAAAAAAAAACCTCCAGTTAAGTAATGTTAGATTTTATCGAAGGTAGATTAATCGTAGCTATATTAGCGGCATTATTAATATTGTTTTTTGTATTTTCGTCTATAATGAAAATACTATCCGGTGTAGCATCAAAAACTGCACAAGGAGCGGATGATGTTTCTCACAGTCTTGCAAAATATTGATTATTTTGAATATTATTTTGAATGAACTAGAGATTTTTTTACTGTTGTTGGGGGATTTTCCATTTCCGTAAGTATTTCATCCATTACTACTTTGGTGGCCTCAGCATCATTAGAATCAACAACAGTATTAAGTTTTTCTTTAATCCACTTAGGTGGAATAGCTTTTTTGGATTGTTTTTCCTTAAGTTTCAGACTACCAGTTCCTAAATTGAAATTAGGAATATCCTTTTGTTCCATTATACGGATAATTTCATTTTCAACAAGTTTTTGGGCGTCTTTCATTTCTCTAATCTTTTTCTGACCGTCCTTAATTGTTTTCTTCATTTCAAGCCATCTTGCTACATTAGTCTTTACGAGTTGTTCCTCATCTGCTGTTAATGAAGACATCTATGTATTAATTATTAATAAATGTCTTTAAGCATTTATTTTAATCTGTTGAACCCCAAAAACGGTCAAGACTACCTGTTGTTTTAGTTACCTTATTCTTGCGTTTTTTCTTTTCAGGGACAATCTCGTCTATTTGATCGAGATTGATATTTCCTAGCGTCGTTTTATTTGAAAACAATAGAGTTTCTTCGTCATTACGCTCTTGGGGTGTATCATCCATCTT
>CERI01067972.1_pt1 | contig 13987 bp, 11 predicted proteins | sample 350261 | NCBI WGS metagenome assembly CERI01 (sample SAMEA2620979, study PRJEB7988) | marine metagenome | isolation source: saline water (ENVO:00002010), including
AAATCCACCGGTGTTGAGGGTACTCAATCATATGTAATTCAAGATTGGGAAGACGAAAACTTAAATTTGGATGAAAAATTAATAAGGGGTATCTTTTCGGCGGGTTTCGAAAAACCTAGTCCGATCCAAAAGAAAGCGTGTTACGCAATGATTCACGGTAAAAGAAGCCCCGATAAAGTATTGGAAAAAGACGAACATTTATCCGATGTAATCGGTCAAGCACAATCAGGAACAGGAAAGACAGGATGTTTTGTTACCAGTGTCTTACAAATCATCAATGAAAAAGAAAAAAAAATTCAGAGTCTTATTATGGCTCCTACTCGCGAATTAGCTAGTCAAATTGAAAAAAATGTGAAATTACTGGGAAATTATATGAACATCGATTGTGCCCTTTTAATTGGCGGTGAACCGTTGGACGAAAATAGAAGAAAACTTGAAAAAAATCCACATATCATTGTTGGTACACCTGGACGTGTGCTAGATTGTTTCCGTCGAAGATATATACCTACGGGGTGTATAAACTTATTGGTATTGGACGAAGCCGACGAAATGCTGTCTGCCGGATTTAAAGAACAAATTTATGATATTTTCGAATTCCTACCAAAGGATGTAAGGGTTGGATTATTTAGTGCTACCATGCCTCCCGAATTGGAAGAACTTACACGTAAATTCTTACGTACTCCAATTAAAATTCTGGTTAAGGCAGATATGCTCACCCTGGAAGGAATCGCGCAATATAAAGTACAATTATCAACCGATAAAATGAAACTTGAAACCCTAATAGACATATTCGAAAATTTAAATATTAATCAATCCATTATATATTGCAACAGCGTAGAAAGATGTGAAGATTTGTACTATGCGATGTTAGATGAAAAATTCCCTGTGAGATGCATTCATCGTAAATTGACACAAGCCGAAAGAACCGCGACACATGCTGGTTTTATTCGCGGCGAATTCCGTGTTCTCATTGCCACGGATATCTATGCGCGAGGAATTGACGTTCAGCAAGTACAATATGTGGTTAATTTTGATGTACCTCGCAGTCCTCACACTTATTTACATCGTATTGGACGTTCTGGGAGATGGGGTCGTAAAGGAATCGCGATTAACTTTGTAAATCGCCAAGATTATCAGAAAATCAAATCAATTGAGGAATATTATCATACAGAAGTTCAGGATATGCCAATGAATTATAATGACCATTTGAAATAAATACTTTTGACATTTGACATTTGACATTTGACATTTGTATACATTAGCATAAATTTTTTTATTATTTTAGAAATTGTCACTAACAAACTATGCGTATTTTTATATAAAGTAAAATAATTTTTTATATAAAATGATTGATATTAAAAATGTTTATGAGGAATTTCGTCTACCCATTGACTTTTGTAAAAATAAAACAAATACAGGCGAAAATTTATACAATGATTTAGAACTTCTAGACAATAAAGATAATTACGATTATGAAAATGAAGATGAGAAAACCGAATCTAATCAAGACGTGTCAGAAGATGATAGCAAGGCAGAGTTAGATGAAGAAAATATTGAGAAAATCTTAGAAAACACCTTGCATGATATGGTTAATATGCGGAAAAATTATAAAAAAGGAGATCGTTCAATGAGTTTAGAAGAAATCAAAAAAAAAGAAATTGAAGCCAAAAATAAACTACAAAAAATATTAAAAAATAAAATTAAAGAAACTTTCTTCGGAAATACCAAAAAAAAACAAGACGGTGATTCCTCACCTACAAAGGAAACAAATAATGATGAAATTGAAAATTTTTCAGTATATAATACCCTTCTTAAACCTAAAAGTGACGTAGGAAAAGGCTGTTTATTGCCTTGGAGTAGTCAATATACCACCGACGTAGCATTTTTAAGAGATTCGCAAAAATTATATTCTTCCATGTCGGATATACAATGCCAACCAGAACTGGTTCAAAATACTTGGGATATGTGGCGCAACATTAAAAATGATAATTCTTTTTTGATGAAATATAACTACGTCGATATATCTTTTTTAAAATGGATGAACAAATCCAGTCAATTACTATTCATTTTAACCATATACAATATATCATCGCCCGTAATCAATTTATTATCACCTCTTGCCATTTTTATCATGCCGTTTATCATCATGAAAATTATGAATGTTAAAATGAATTGGAGTAATTATAAAGACATACTTAAAAAAGAATTAAAGAAAAAAGGTCTCGGACGTATGATTAGTGCACTAAGGGATGCTTCGTGGAATAAACGTATTTATTTGGCTTTCTGTATATTCATGTATGTCTTTAATATTTACCAAAATGTTCAATCGTGTCGACAATTCCACCGTAATATGAAAAATATGACCAATAATTATAACACACTACGTGATTATTGTGACCTTACCATTGGAAATATGGATTATTTCCTTTCCAAATCCGAAAACCTTGAGACCTATTCCATTTTTAATGAAAAACTCAAATATTACCGTGAGAAACTTCTAGCCTTTCGTAAAAAAATAGCAGATATCTGTAATAAAAATCTTTCCCTGAAAACCGTAAAAGAAATCGGCACTATTATGAGAAATTTATACGATCTTTATGATGCTGAAGATATTGAAAAATTAATGCTTTACAGTGTGGGATTTAATGGTTATTTTGAAACTGTCTCTGGTATTCGAGAAAATATGGATTCGGGTGCTCTAAAGAGCATTAAAATCGTGGAACACAATGAAAAAGATAATATAGAGAATGAGAATGAGAATGAGAATGAGAACAAAAAGAAGAAAAATAAGAAAAATAAGAAAAATAATAAAAATAAGAAAAAGAAGAAAAATAAACCAATTCTTAATATGAAGAAAATGTATCACCCCAGCATTCAATTGCAAAATGAAAATACCAAAATAATCAAAAATAATATCAAACTAAAGAAAAATCGCATTATCACAGGACCCAATGCTGCGGGAAAAACAACTCTATTAAAAGCCGTCACCGTGAATCTTCTTATTACACAACAAATTGGCATGGGCTTCTATAAAAGTGGAAAAATCACGCCTTTCGATAAAATACATTGCTATATTAATATTCCTGACACTGGTTCGAGAGATAGTTTATTCCAGGCTGAGGCACGACGATGTGTCAAAATATTAAATGACATTAAAAGTACACCCGACAAAAAACATTTTTGTATTTTTGACGAATTATTTTCCGGAACAAATCCCTATGAAGCGATTGGAAGTGCTCATGCTTATCTTTCCTTTATTAGCAATAATCCCAATGTTAAATTCTTACTCACCACTCATTTCATCAAATTGTGCGATCTCTTTAAGAAACACAAGAGTATAGACAATTACAATATGGAAACAAATGTTGTCGATGACGAGCCAAAATATACCTATAAATTAATTAAAGGTATTTCAAAAACTAAAGGCGGTATTTTCGTATTAAAAGATTTAGAATACCCCGAAGAAATCCTTAATAGTGCCCAAAATAGAATCAACGAAATTTAATTTGGTGCTTTGTTACGTTTAATTATTGATTTTTTTTTGTTCAAGAAAATCAATGATACCGCAAAATATTAAAATCGGCATTGCATGTCTTTTGGTCACCATTTGTTTATCCACCGTCATTTTCCTTTATTTTAGAAATAGAATGACCAATATTGAACATAAAATTAATACAGTTTTTCAACTGATACAAGACCATAATCGCGACACCGCTAATAATGATTATATTGCTCCCGTTCAACCGAGTACCTCACAACCCATTGTTGCCGAAAAATCGGACGATTTAGTTGTTATTTCTGATGACGAAGAGGTCGAAGAAATACGCAATGTTTATCGAGAAACATCCGTTAATTCTGTGGGTTTAAACATGGGCGTAGAAGGTATGCACCAGATGAATGATGAGAGTGATAGCGGCGATAGCGATGAGAGCGGCGATAGCGATGAGAGTGACAGTGATGAGAGTGAGAGTGAAAGTGAGAGTGAGAGTGATGATAGTGAGAACGATGAGAGTGAGAACGATGAGAGTGAGAACGATAACGACTCAACGGATCAGACGCAGCAGCCTGAGGACGAGACCATTGAGAAAAATTTCACCGAACCTAGTTCATTTGCTCCCAGAGGAATGTCCGAAATAAATATTTCATCGCAATTGAAAACAGATGAAAGCGATGAAAAGGCTCAAGATTTAGGAGAACAAGCTATCGTTGACTCAACTACTGAAAGTCCCTTTTCTTTGACTACCAATTCTGTCAAAATTGTCGCCATTGATTTCGATACCATGGATAAAGATAATGTAGGGGGTAAAGTAGACGTTTTAGAACTATCCAATGAAAAAAGTGGAGAAGAGGATGAACAAGAAATCACCGTAACCAAAGTAAATGACACTTTGTCCCAGTCTGTCATAGATTCTCAGGTCGAAAGCAACAATGATGGCGATAATGGAGCAAATCATTCGGGAGAAAAAGAAAGTGTTGACGCAACAGATGAATTATTACAGGCTGCCACGCAAGTAGCCAATGAAATTAAAACTCTTAGCGAAAACAAAGATTACAAAAATTTAACCGTTAATGAATTGAAAAAGCTTGCCGAAGAAAAAGGATTGAAAAAATATAAACGTTTGAGTAAGAAAAAACTCGTTGAATTACTCTCTTCTTCGCCTTAATTCTCAATTTGGGGAATCTAGAATTACGACGAGGAATTATTTTCTATTATTATCTTATACTAATGAACTGGGCTAGTTGTTATTCAGGTTCTAATAATATTCATCCGGAATACCCCCCTTTGATGAGCGATGGCCGTAATTTTGCCATCCTTGATACCACTCTCAATAATGTAAAACTTCGAAAACAATTCGGCATCACTAACAACTATGAATACCGACAGTTTTTGATAAAAAACGGCGACAGTATTATCAGGCAAAATCAGCAAACTGCGTGCGATAATTGCTGTTACTGTCCGCATAATCACACTTCAAATAATTTACCCGATGGTGATGGCAGTAAATACATTTTCAAATCTTGTACTGACGATGTTAGACCATTCGGTCACGAATCCTCGGATTTGAAAAGTTTATACACCTCCCGAGAGGCTTTACAAAGTCGTCTTTTTGCTCCCATGCTTTAATTTCTTTAATTTTCTTGTAATGAAATTTAAAGAAACTATTAAAATTTGACATATTTAGTGTTTAGTGTTTACTGTTTAGTGTTTACTGTTTAGTGTTTAGTGTTTAGTATTTAGTGTTTTCATTTAGAAGTATTTTCTGTACTCTTTTTAATGAAAATATTAAGTATTGATGTCGGGATGAGACATCTCGCCTATTGTATTTGCGAAACTAAGACATCGGAAAACAACGAATTAAATACGTGGTCCGCGTCGACACCTTATAAATTTTCGGGAAATATTTTAAAATGGGATATTATCAACCTATGTAATGATACCAAAAAACAATGCATGGGAAAAACCAAAAAAGGCTTGGCGTGTGAAAAGAAAGGCATGTATTGTAAAGAGGGGAAAGCTTATTGTAAGACTCATGCCAAGGGACGCAAATGGAAAATACCTAAAATTAGTTTTAAAAAATTATCCGCAAAGAAACTGAAAACTACACGCAATGCCGATTTAATAACGATTTGTACCACACACGAAATGGATATAAAGTCTCTGGGGAAAAAACCGAAAAAAGTGGATATTATTGCCCTAATTAGCAAAGAACTCAAAGATAAATATTTCGAACCAGCTGTAAGCGTGAATTCGAATACTCTAGGTTATCTCGAAATTGCGCAAAGTATAGCCACTCATTTCCCCCCACATTTTACCAAAGAAAAGATTGACAGTGTGCTCATTGAAAATCAAATGGGAAAAATGGCAGTAAGAATGACTATATTACAGGGAATGATAACACAGCATTTTGTTGAAAAAGGACGCAAAAATATATTTTTCGTGTCGCCCAAACAAAAATTAAAACCTTTTCCAGGCAATCAAAAAACATATGCTGATCGAAAGAAATTGGGTGTGGCGGTATCTCGAAAAATGTTCGAAGAAAACACTTCTCTCAAAAAATGGAAAGAATATTTCAACAAACACAGTAAACGCGACGATTTGGCCGATTGTTTCCTACAAATAATTGGACATCTCAATCAAACATCTTAATTGGGTATCTGTCTTATAATTACTTCTCCCGATAATGGTTCAAATTAATTATATTTACCGCGTAATACTTAAAAATTTTAATTCTTATTCTAACTATAAAAAATGTTGAAACTAAACATTGAAGAAATTAAAGATGGTCCCGCAGGTAAAATTGATATTCTACCTTTAGGGGGGTCGAAGGGTAAATCAAAAGATAGTTCGGTGCCAGCTTCCGCAAGTGATAAAAGTATCGACTTTGGACCAGGAATGGATCTTTTAATCAATAGTAGCAAAGTCGGCAAATCGCCCGGAAAAGACAAATCAAAGAATACTAGTTCAATAAACGATGATATTAATTCGGGATTTTTAGGAGGTTTTGGTAAAAAAATAAGTAAGGGATTGGGACTCGGCGATATTGGCGGCTCAGCGAAAGTATCGTTTGATAATGAACCAACCATTATCAAAGATTCGGTACCTTTGACAGGTAAAGCCTTCCCCGAAACTATTAAATTTTCGGATTTGGGAAAAGCTACTGATATCGCATCCAACAAAGATACCATTAAAATAGGGTCTGCCACCGCTCAAGAAGTCGACAGGATGAAGAAATCTGACAAAAAATGGGACGATTTGAAAAAATTCAATGATGTACCCGTCGATCAAAACGTTGGAGAACCAGTTAAAGAGACGCTTAGTCCTGAGCAAGAATTGAGGGAGAAGTTCAAATATCTCCGTAAATTGGAAGCACTCGAAAGAAAGGGACACATGCTTACCAAAAAATACGACATGCGTTGTGCCCTCGGAGAAATGAAGGGCGAATACGAGATGATTAAGCATGACCTGGAGAAAAAGAACAGTGCGAAATTCCAGGGTAAAATGTTGATGGCTTTTGTGTCTGGTATTGAATTTTTGAACAATAAATTCGACCCCCTCGACGTTAAGTTAGATGGTTGGGGTGAATCTGTTAGCGAAAACATTGATGAATATGACGATATTTTCGGCGAACTTCATGAAAAATATGGAAGCAAGGCAAAAATGGCACCCGAACTTAAATTACTCTTTATGTTGGGTGGTTCGGCGGCAATGGTACACATGACCAACACGATGTTTAAAACTTCTATGCCTGGTATGGACGACATTATGAAGCAGAATCCCGAGTTGATGCACCAATTCACTCAAGCCGCGGTCAATACTATGAGTCAGGATAATCCAGGTATGGGGAAATTTATGTCGGGTGTCATGAATCAAGGTACTACTAGGCAAGGCAATCCTAGGCAAGGCAGCACAAGTATGAGAGACCCGATGAGAGAAGCTTCGTCCATGAGACAGCGTCCTGCGACACATGGTAGAGGAGGCGCAGATGATATTCCTATGCCCAGATACGAGGAGCGGAGAGAGCGAAAAGAAATGAAGGGACCTTCGGACATTAGTGATTTATTGTCGGGATTGAAGACGAAGACAATCAATATTAAGGCGGACAATAAAAGTACGATGAGTATGGAAGATTTGGATGAGAGGAATAAAGATATGACGAAGAAAAGCAAGAAAAAATCCAGAGGAAAGAGTAAAAATATTTTTTCTCTTGATTTGAATTAAAAAGCTATTTAGCATTGTTTGAAATTGCGAATAGTGTTGGATAATATATTATTTTTTATACTTTATATATAAATGAAGTATAGAAAAAGTGTGAGAAAAATGAAACGAGATCTTAGAAAAAGACACACGAAAGAAGGAGGAAGTAGAAGGAAAAGAAAAAGACAAACTAGAAAAAAACAAAGAAAGGTGATGGTTGGAGGCAATAGGACTGTCAAAGATGATGAGTGGCGTATTCATCGCAAATATTCAAGGGTTAACTATAAAGATGGTGGTGATTTTGACTTTGATAAATATGATAATGAATATAAGGGAGATAGAATTATTCATGTTTGGAGGAGACAAAAAGGGGGTTCATATGAACATTCTTTACAAGTGTTGGGTGTGGAGGAAATAGAGAAAGAGAAAGAGAAAGAGAAAGAGATAGAGAAGTGGTATACAAATATAGAGATAGATGAGTATACAAACCAAGAGAAAAAACCGCCCATTTCAAAACTCCATGCAAGATTATCGTCGATGCTTTTTAAAAAAAAATACAAATTGAGAGATGGGTTATATTTTTTGGACGATATTGCCAATGGAAAAAAATTAAATTATGAGGGTCCGAAAATGCATCTAAGAGCACGAGATGTAATTTTGAGTGAGACCGAACGGACGGATAAGTTTTTATATAATTGCACATTGTTTATTTATTATATGAATGCTATAACCAATGGAGATTTAATGGAAAAAGAATGGTATAAAAATTTAAATGTGTCGCTTACACGTACTAAGTCGCTCGAGGTAGAGAAAAATAACATCAAGGAAAATATATATAATTGGTTCAATGTACTAAAAAAATATAAAGAAAATAAGAAAAATAAAGCCGAAAAGAAAAAAATGAAGTTTATAAAGGACAAAGATTACGAATGGTTAAGTCATTGGGTCTTAAATTGTGGATTATTCAACGGTGCTTCTGATGCTGCTTCTGGTCCTGTTACTCCTGCTTCTGTTACTTCTGATGGTGATGGTGCTTCTAAAAAAATCCCGGTTGATGTGAGTGCCACATTAAAAATTCCGGGTGACAAGTCAAATACGGCGAAAATCGTGGATGCGTTGGGTGTTGTCGACGCAGCCTTAAAAACTGGTAGTGCATTGGTAGGCGTGTAATAAATAATCCCAGCAATATATAACAATGAATCTCACGTGGCAAGGTGCCGCCATTATTAGTGCTCTTTTTTTCGCGGCTACCGACATTTTGATTAAAAGACTCACCGATCTCGGTCTCACCGCTATGGACGTCGTATCCATGCTTGGTTTTCTCTACGGTATTTTCGCGGTATCTTATCTCATCAAACATCAAAATTACAAACGTTTCATGAAACCCGTATATGCCAACGTATTCATTATATTATTCGTATTGGTTATAACACATATATTAGCGGATTATTTCTTCGACACCGCACTCATACATTCTCCAAATCCTGGGTATGTCGTAGCTTCTCTAAGTATTACAATTGTCGCCGTTTATTTATACTCCATATTTTTAATGGGTAAAAAATTCAATATTTACTCCTTTCTGGGAATACTATTAATCGTTGTCGGCATTTATTTAGTCACGGTACTATCTGGGAATTTCGACTGAGCGAAAATTTCATAACATACACGACACACCGGAACATAATTACTCACCCCAACTACTTTTTGGCATGACTCAAAAGATTTCCGCATACTAAACAATCCCACCCCTTTGTCTTTGCATATTCCACAATCAGCACTCAATTTCCGCACATCATCACAATGCGGGATTAATTTCAAAATTTCGCCAAATTCTTTTTTTCGGAAGTCCCCATTTAGACCCGCAATGTGGACTTTTTTCTTATGTACTTCGACCATACATAGTACAAATTCAATCAAATCGGGAAAAAATTGTCCTTCGTTGATTAAAATGGCATCGTAATTCAATATGGAAGAGTATTTAAGTAAATCCATCAATTTCGAAGTGTGATGTGCTTTTATACTTTTACGGTCGTGTGTCATCATTAAACCATCGCCAACTTTTCCGTATCTCTGATCATCGCTATGATTGATTAAAAAGCAGGTCATACCAAGTTTGGTACGATAAATTTTATCGAGATTGATGAGAGACGTAGTTTTTCCCGAGAACATGGGTCCAATAATGAGTTCCAAATAACCGATATTGGGTGATTTTTTCAAAAAAGTAGCCGACATATGGACTAATGATATACGATAATGTTTAAATGAATATGGGGAGTCCAAATAATCATTTATAGTTCAATTAAAACAAGGTAAATCAAATAATTGTTTTTGTATACTGTTAAATGATAATTCATTGATTATTTTTTCTTTAAAAATACGTGCATAATTTTCATATTTTTCTCTATTTTGAAAAAAATCAATTAATTTTTCGACCAAATTATTTATTTTTACAATTTTTACCTTTACAAAATGTTGATTAAAAGTTTCTTTCCCAAGTAATTTAAATTTCCAATTACAATATTTTTCAAAATTAATTTTTTTAAATTTGTCAAAAATTTTTTCAGAAATCATAAAGTTATTTGTAACATCAAAATTTATAACCATATGAAAAGGTGTTCTTTCTTTTATTACATTATTCAATTGCCATTCAAAATTTTCCAAATCAATAATAATTTTTCTACATGTAAAATTTTCAATAGTTTGATTAACTTTTAAATATTTTACAGTTGTATTAGTATAACTGGGAATACCTTGTATTAAAATATACTGAACATCATTATCGGGATTAACAAGTTTATTTCTTCCGACACTCATACTTTTTTTTTCGCATTCAATCAACATTTCATTTGGAAAATATTCCGAATAACATGTATTATCGGGAACTAAAGTAAAAACACCAGCACTAACTGCTTCAAATGGTGTTAAACCGAAACCTTCACCAGAAGTTGTAGTTACAAATACATCGGCACAATTATACAAAATATTCATTTGATAAGTATTAAGTTTTTCCGATAAATGAATAAAACGGTGTCCCAAATTCAAATTATATTTATCATCAAATTCTTTAATTTTTTGTTTTAAATCATATTCTTTTTGGGTCTTCAGGACATAAATAATATCAGCTATTTTGGAATTATTTGGAAAATATGCACGATTTAAAAGATATAAACTTTCAATGAAAATGTCAAGTCGTTTTCTTGGATTATGATTGTTTATATTCAAAACTATTTTAAAATTTTCAGGTATTATATTTTTACCAAAAATAATATCTCTATTATTTTGTAAACTATCTGTATTTTTTTTATATTTTTGATCTATAAAATGAGGTAAAACATATATTTCTTTTTGACAATCTTTTTTCAATATATTTCTAGATACTTGATTCATTGTAATGACGCAATCAACATTGTTTAAATATTTAAAAAAATCTTTTATGTAATAATCAGCATCTACGGGCATATAAGAAATAAATTTGCAATTAGGTAAAATATTTTTAACTATTGAATTATGTTTTTTGATTACTTGAAAATCGTTTATTGAAACAACAATATCGGGATTTTCTTTTTTAAGAATTTTGGGTAATATATAATAACCCATTAGAAGGTCACAATAATATTCTTTAATATCGGAATTTACATTTTTCAAAATATCACATGTTCCTTCAATTGCTACACTTTTTGGAATATCAACTATATATTCTCCTTCATTTATTTTTTGATTTAAAAACTCTGAATTTATAAAAAGATTAATTAATTTAAATCTTGTTTTCAAAGTTTCGCATAATTTTTTTGACATGTTAGAATAACCTGTATTATCAAAAAAATAATCACAAATCCATAAAATTTTTTTTTGTTTATTGTTATTATTTGACTGATTATTATTATTACATTGTTTTTTTTTATTTTTTTGTTTTTTTCGCTTTGGCATTATTATAATAAATATATACTTTTTAATTAATTATTGATAAATTAATATATAAATTTAAATATAAAATAAAAAATATACTCAATGTCGAATTATATACCATGGGTCGAAAAATATCGCCCATCGAAATTTAATGATATCGTGCTTGACCCAATAAATCGCCGTATACTTAAAAATGTAATACAAAAGAAATATTTTCCAAACATTTTATTTTATGGTCCGCCAGGCACCGGCAAAACGACAACAATAATGAATATAATTGATAAATACCAGACCAAACACCGCGAGAAAAGAAAGGATTTGGTCATACATTTAAACGCATCAGATGACAGGGGAATAGACGTAATTCGCAATCAAATCAATCAATTTGTCACGACGAAATCATTATTCGGCAAAGGCAAGAAATTCATAATCTTAGACGAGGTGGATTACATGACGAAGAATGCACAGAACGCCTTGCGATACTTAATACAACAATACCGCAATGATGCTGCTTTTTGTCTTATATGCAATTATATAAGCCGCATAGACACTTCATTACAGAACGAATTCATACGTCTCAAGTTTTGTAAACTACCAAAGACCGATACACATAAATTTTTGAAGAAGATCGTCAAAAACGAAAAAATTCGGGTCACGCCCAAAGAATTAACCGCAATACAAGAATTATATCAATCAGACATACGCAGTATGATAAATCATCTTCAGAGTATAAATTACAGCGAGACGGATAAAATAAATACAGTCGATAAGGCAACAATGGAGAAATTCATTCAAAAGATAGTGGAAGGCAAAAATTTACAAAGAACAATAAACAATATTCACAAGAAGTATGAAATAGAAAAAACACAGTTTATAAATGACTTTATAATATACATAATAAAGAACAAGTCATACACAAGGAATAAAACATGGTTAAAAAATTTACAATATATGATTTATAACATAGATAGTGATGCAGATTCCAACACTTTGGTGGAATTATTTTGTATAACCATATCAGGGCTATATAAAACAATGAAACAATGAAACATTAAAAATTTTTTTTGAATCGCAATATTTCCTCTAAGAAACTTTGCGATGATTTATCATTTTGGGCTTTATCTTCCACGGCCAGAATATCATCAATTCCCAAATCTTCTTCCTCAACATCTTTTGTAATATCATTAGATGAGAGACCATGATTCTCATGGTATGTTTTACATTTTGCGAAATACATACGGAAACGGTTATCTAGTTTATTCAAAAAAAGATTTGGCGAGTCTTTTTTTTGGTCGATGTATTTTCTAATCAGCTCATATTCTTGATGAATTTCGCTAATATTTTTACGAGTTTTTGTCTTAGATATAGTAGGCAAAATATTGAAACTCGTAGATGACATTTATAACTTAGACCAAGATAAAAATGGTAACAAAATAACTAAATTTCGCCGGATTTGATTTGTCCATTCCTAAATCGAAAATTTGTTTGTTCATTCGTTTTTCTTTAAATCCGTTTAAATTAATTTAAAAATCAACTTAAAGAATTTAACGGGACTTAATATACCCTGATGTTTTCTTTAAATGCCGAAAACGCTAAAGTAGAAGATGACGACGAAAGCGATTTAAATAATGAGTGGTCGGCGTGGTTAAAAGAAAGCAATGAAGATAATTATTTGTCTTCCGTGTTAACAAATAGTGACTTAAAAAATGATTCGCAACAAGATAATGATAAGCTTGGTGGTCTTCACAATAAGTCTGCGAAAAATCTTCGATATTTGGAAAATGAGAGCGATTCCAAATCCAGAAAAAACTCGAAAAATAGAAAAATAAGCGACAAAAATGAAAACGTTGACAGAAAAAATGAAAAATTAACCATTAAAGCAATCTGTTCCCCTATCTATATTTCGACCAAAACAATGATTATACATCTAAATAGAGCCATTGATTTAGATTCTCTTTTCTGGAAAATACCCGTCGTACCATATTATTTGCCAAAAGACGGGGTTATCAAAAAAGTAATGAAAATCAATTCCAATGACAAAGCCGAATATGACCTTTTCCAAGAAAATTTGAAAAAAAATCCCATCGCAGTATGTCGCATATTAAGTAAAAATAATTCCACCAGTATACGCAAGTCCAAATTTTATAACGTCGCTAAGGTAACCGTTGGAATATCCAAAAAAGATATTCTTACTCGTAAACCCAAAGAGACCAGTGCTTTTTATAACTGTTTCATACTTCTCATGCGTGTATTATACGAAGGGGAATACAAAGAACTACATGTTAAAATTTTCAATACTGGGAAAATGGAAATACCAGGTGTAAAAGATGATAAGTTTATGTTTTATGTACTTGATTTTATGCTTAAAAATATTTTAAATCCTCT
>CERI01028361.1_pt1 | contig 13982 bp, 12 predicted proteins | sample 350261 | NCBI WGS metagenome assembly CERI01 (sample SAMEA2620979, study PRJEB7988) | marine metagenome | isolation source: saline water (ENVO:00002010), including
ACCAATTTGTTTTCTAACCCAAAGTTTTAAATCTCTTTCTAATTCACCAGTCTCAGTTTCACCTGCATTTAAGGTAACGTAGCAGTATAATCCATTTCCTTTAATGTCATGTGGATATCCGACAACAGCAGCTTCAGCTACTTTTGGATGAGCTACAAATGCACTTTCAATTTCTGCTGTACCAAGGTTATGTCCTGAAACAATAATTACATCATCAACTCTGCCTGTGATCCAATAGTATCCATCTTTATCTCTTTTACATCCATCACCTGTGAAATATTTTCCATCAAATTGAGAAAAATAAGTATCTATAAATCTTTGATGATCACCATACACAGTTCTCATTTGGCCAGGCCAAGATTGACCAATACAAAGCCTACCTTCTCCAGCACCTTTAATTTCTTTACCATCCTTATTTACTATGACTGGTTTGATACCATAAAAAGGTTTTGTTGCAGAACCAGGTTTTAGAGGAATAGCTCCTGTTTGTGGAGCAATTAAAATTCCACCAGTTTCAGTTTGCCACCATGTATCCACAATCGGACATTTTGAGTTGCCAACAGTTTTATAATACCACATCCATGCCTCAGGATTGATAGGTTCTCCCACTGTACCTAATAACTTTAATGATTTCCTAGATGTTTTATTTACAGGCTCATCTCCTTCTCTCATTAAAGCTCTAATTGCTGTTGGGGCAGTATAAAAAGTATTAACTTTAAATTTATCTACAATTTGCCACCATCTTGAACTGTCTGGATAATTTGGCACTCCTTCAAACATAATTGTCGTTGCCCCATTAGAAAGTGGTCCATAAATAATGTAACTATGACCTGTTACCCAACCAATATCTGCTGTGCACCAGTAAATATCTTTTGGTTTGTAATTAAAAATATATTGATGGGTCATTGAAGCATAAACCATATATCCCCCAGTAGTATGTAAAACACCTTTAGGTTTGCCTGTAGACCCTGATGTGTAAAGGATAAATAACGGATCTTCAGCATTCATTTCTTCAGGTTCACAAAAGCTTGGAACATCTTTTATTAAATCATGATACCAAACATCCCTTTCATTATTCCAATAAACATAATTACCTGTTCTTTTTACAACAATACATTTTTTAACATTAGGACAACTTATCAAAGCTTCATCAGTTGTAGCCTTTAGTGGAATTATTTTTCCACCTCTAACCCCTTCATCTGCAGTAATAATATATTCAGACTCACAATCGTTTACCCTTCCCGAAATAGACTCAGCAGAAAAACCACCAAAAATTATAGAATGAATTGCTCCAATTCTTGCACATGCCAACATTAATATAGCTAGCTCCGGTATCATGGTTAGATAAATTGTTACTCTATCTCCCTTTTTGACACCAAGTTTTTTCAACCCGTTTGCTGCTTTAGAAACTTTTTGATGTAGCTGTTTATAAGAAATTTTTTGTGTATCTTTAGGGTCATCTCCAACCCATATAATTGCCGTTTTATCTTTTTTATCTTTTAAGTGTCTATCAATACAGTTTGCTGAAGCATTTAAAGTTCCATCTTCATACCATTTTATTTTAACTTCATCTTTGCTGTATTTAACGTCTTTAATCTTTTTATAAGGTTTGATCCAAGTAATTCTTTTTCCTTCTTTTTTCCAAAAAGTATTATTGTTTTTGATAGATTCATTATATTTGTTTTGATATTGCAATTTATTTACTGCACTATTTTTAATCCATTCTTGTTTAGTTTTAAAAACTAATTCTGAGGATAAATTTTTCTGATCTTTATTATTATTGAAATTTTTTTTGATTATTTTTTTCTTTCTTCGTGATTTTTTACTAACTTTTCTTTTCTTTGAATTTATCTTCTTAACTCTTCTTGCTCTTTTTTTTAAAGGTTTTTTTTTTAATTTAGATTTTTTCTTTTTTTTTGGCATAAAATTTTAAAGTTAAATCTTACTCATGTTATTTAAAATTTTCCAGCTTTTATAGTCTATTGGCATCACCGACAATCTACTTTGCTTAATCAAAGATAAATGGCTTAATTGCTTGTTTTTTTTAATTTCCTCAAGAGTAACGGGTCTATTAAGTTTTTTTATAAATTTAACTGTTACAGCTACAAACTGACCAGAATGGTCTGTTTTATCTAAGTAGTGTTCTTTAATTACTTCCACGACTCCAACTATTTCTTTTCCGATATTTGAGTGATAAAAAAAACATTGATCACCTTTCTTCATAGTTTTCAAATTTTTTGCTGCTTGATAATTTCTTACACCATCCCAAGGTGCACCTCTTTGACCAGCTTTTTTTTGTTGTTCTATTGACCAAACATCAGGTTCTGATTTCATTAACCAGTACTTCATCTATTTCCCCCCGTGTTTACTTACTTTTTGAATCATTTGTCTTTCATTTTACACCATTTTTAAAAAAATACGTACTACTCTAAGTTTTTATATTCTTTAATTATTTTTGTTTATATATATAAACTTGACGAGATAATTATCCAAACATATAGACTAATTTATTATGTCCAAAAAATCTGATTTATCTAAACAAAATTTATCAGTTGTAATAGTAACTTTGAAAAGTGAGCATGTTATTCATGAATGTATTGAGTCAATAGATAAAGATATATCAATAATAGTGGTAGAAAATTCAGACAATTTTAAATTCAAAGATGATTTAGAAAAAAAATATCCAAATGTAAATTGCTTGCTAGCCAGTAAAAATCTAGGAATGGGTAGTGGAAGTAATTTAGGGATAGAAAATTCAAAGACTGATTACGTATTGGTTTTGAATCCAGATGTTACTCTTGAAGGTGACACAATAGATCAACTTATTATTGCTTCAAAGACTATTTCGGATTTTACAATTTTATCACCAATTTCTATAGATGATATTTATCCAAATTATCAATTTGAAGATCAATTAGTTTTTCCTAAAATTTTGTCAACCATGGGTGAAAAAAATACTGGAGCACGTCAGGCAGTAGAGTTTGCTTATTTAAAAGTGAGAGCAAATCAAATGAATTTACCATTTAATGTAAAAAGTGTTGATGGTTATGCAATGTTGCTTAATAAAAAGAATTTGAATAAAATCATGGAAAGTAAGATTAATAATAGTCTTAAAGAAAAAAACTACTTTGATGAAAATTTTTTTATGTATTGTGAAAATGATGACCTATGTAGGAGAATAATTCACAAAGGTGGAAATATTTTTGTAGTTCCTAATGCTAAAATACACCACTTAGGTGCAAAATCAGTTAATGATAAGTATGATAATGAAGTTGAATTCTCAAGAAATTGGCATTGGATTTGGTCAAAATTTTATTTTCATAAAAAACATTTTGGTTTTTTTGAAGCTATTGTGGATGGATACCCAAAGTTCTTTCTATCATTATTTAAGTGGTTATTTTATTTATTAGTAAATAATAAAAGAAAAAAAAGAATATATTATAATAGAGCCTCGGGTTTTTATAATGCTTTAATGGGTAATTCGTCATGGTATAGACCACGATTGCATGATTAATTTTTTGATATATTTTTTACTTAAAGCCTTTAATGCAAAAAAATAGAATCAAAAAAAATGTATTTAGTGTAGTTTTTGATATTGGCAAATCCAATGCAAAAATTCTTATTTTTGATAAAAATTTAAAAATCAAAAAAATAATTAAAAGCAAATATCCAAAAACAAAAGTTAATAAAAACCTATTTATTAAAGACATAAATTTTTTAATTTTGTGGTTTAAAAAAAATTTATATTTGCTCTCCAAAAATTATAAAATTGATAAAATTGTAACTTCTGCACATGGAGCAGCATTTGGACTAGTTGATCGAAATGATAAACCCATTTTTGGTGTTATGGACTATGAAAGTAACTTTGACTCAGTACTAAAAGAATTTATAAAAATTAAACCATCTTTTAAAGAAAGTTTATCACCAGTTTCAGAAAAAGGACTCAATCTTGGAAAACAGATTCTATTTTTAAAGTTAAAAAAACAAAAAATATTTAAAAAAACAAAATATATATTACTACTTCCTCAATATATTTCTTGGATTTTTTCAGGAAAATATTCTTCAGAAATTTCTTATTTAGGTAACCATACTCATTTATGGAATTTTAAAAAAAAATCTTACTCTTCTTTTGCAAAAAGATTAAAAATTCAAAATAAATTCCCCAAAATTAATAGAGCATGGAAAACTTTAGGGTCTTATTCGTTAGATCAAAGATTAAAGGATGATAAAATTAAAATAATTAATGGCATTCATGATAGTGACGCCTCATATTTATTATTTATTAAAAGTAAATTTAAAAAGTTTAATTTAATTTCAAGTGGAACTCAAATTGTAACCATGAATGCTTCTACTTCATCAAAATATTTAAAAGAGGGAAAAGAAATGTATGGTGGTATCAATATTTTTGGAAAAACGGTTCCAACTATCCGTTTTATGGGAGGAAGAGAATACGAATTTCTAAAACAAAAATTAAAGATAAATAAAAAATATGAAAAATTTGAACCATCCTTTTTTTCAAAAGAAAAATTTTTGTATCCAAGTTATGGTGTGGGGGGTCCTTTTAGTAAAATGAAAGGCAATTGTATAAATTTCATAAAAGAAAATGGTAACATTAGATATATGGCCATTATAACTTATATCTCATTCGTTCTTAATTATTCTATGGATTTATTAAAATGTAAGGATAGTATAATTATTACGGGTCCATTAATTCACAATCACAATATTCTAAAAATTCTTAATTCATTAAGAGGAAAACAAAAAATTTATTTAAGCTCAAACCAAGAAGGCACAGGTTTGGGTGCGAGTTTATTATTTGATTTAAAAAAAAAAATAAATTTAGACTTTAAATTATTTAATTCAAAAAAAATACCTGAGATAAATTCATCCTATCAACATTGGGTAAAAAAAATAATTAATTAAATTTATTTAAACAATACCTGGTTTATTTTTTTTATTTTGTAGACGCGCTTTTGATTTTTCTATTTTGTAATTTAGTTCACGATATGTAAGGATAGGCTCTATCGCATGATTATTTTCATATCTAGTTTTCTTTATTAAAGCTGAAACGTCAGTATTAAAAGCCTGCTTTAACAACATATTTGCTCCAATGATATCATTTTTTTTTTGTAAAGAGGTCAACAATTTTTGATCTATTAGTAGAGATTTAATATAGGCGCTTAAAATTTCATTTGAACTTTGTATTAAGCTTTCTATTGGGTCGGTAACATTATGAGATTGATCTATCATATAAGATATATTTGATATTTTTTTTTGTTCGAAGGCACTTACCATTTCATTAAAAATTAAAAAAAGTTCATAAGGATTAATTGATCCCGTATCAAGATCATCATCACCAAATTTACTATCATTAAAATGAAAGCCTCCCAATTTTTTTAAATCAATTAATCTTGAAACAATCATTTCTATATTTGTGTTTGGTAAGTGATGACCAAGATCAACTAAACACATTGCTTTTTCTCCAAGTTCTTTAGCACACATATAACTTGTTCCCCAATCATTGATAACTGTAGAATAAAATGATGGTTCGTATGGCTTATGTTCTAACAAGATTTTCCAATCTTTTGGTAAAGATTTATAAATTTTTTTCATGGACTCTATATAAAATGATAAAGATTTTGAGAAATTTTGTTGACCCGGAAAGTTGCCACCATCTGCAATCCAAACCGTTAATCCTTTTGAACCTAAAATTTTTCCTTTGTTAATACAATCAATATTTAATTCTATGGCCTGTTGCCTGATTGATTTATCAGAATTAGTTAAACTTCCAAATTTATATGAATGTTTTTGATTTATTTGATCTTGAAAACTATTTGAGTTTACTACATCGAATTTAATACCGTAGCTTGCAGCATGTTCTTTTAAAGATTTATAATCTTCAACATTATCCCATGGAAAATGAGGGGATACAGATGAAGTTATTCCAACCAAATCATTAACTACACCACAATCTTCAATTTTTTCAAATATATTCCTTGGCTCACCTAAACCTGGGAAACGTCCAAACCTTGTTCCACCTGTGCCTAGTCCCCATGATGGTAAAGCAAGATTTAAATTTGATATTTTTTTTTTTAATATTTCAATATCAATATTTGATCTTGATGCTTTTTCACAAAAATAATCATAATCTTTATTTAAATCATTAATAAATTTTTTATTAGAATCAAATATTTTATTTTTATTAACAGCCTTAAACATTAATTGTCCTCTCCCCAACCTAACGATGTCATGAACGAATTATGATCAGACGTTGTATCTAGTCGTGAAAGTTGAGCAACTATTTTAATGTTACTCTTCAAAATTATTGAGTATGGAACTTCTGTGAGCAGTTTTTGATTGTTTAAAAGTACTATTTTGTCTAATCTCAGATGTAAACTTCTTTTCGCTTTTAATGTATGTTCATAATTTTCAATTGGATCTCTATCTTCATAATAAAAAGATATGTTAAGTAAGGCATCATTATTTGATGAATTAAGCATGCATAAAGACTCATGCCCAAATTGATCATCATTTTTTGTTATTTTATAAGGATGTCCTTTAGCTGGTAGAAACGCATCAGGAAATATCCAAATTTTCTTTCCTATATCACTCATTTTTATTTTCAGAATATTTAATAAAAACTGTAAGTCCAGTATTAAATACAAGTAATGGACTGTTTAATAAAGATGTGATTTAACTAACCAAATTAAAAAAAGGAGCAAGTCTTGGTGTATCAAAAAAGAGTAAACATAATGCCTATGGCTGGGGAAGGGCTAAGATTTAAGAAAGCAGGATATAATATTCCAAAGCCTTTAATAAATGTTAATGGAAAGCCCATGTTTATAAGATCTGCAGAATGTATGCCTACAGCTGATTTATGGATTTTTATTACACAAAAAAAATTTTTAGAAAATGGGGAAATAGATAGAGAAATTAAAAAAAACTTTGACAACTATAATATTATATCAGTTGATCAACTAACAGAAGGTCAAGCATCAACATGTGGCCTTGCTGCAGATTATTTAAAAAATGATAATCAGGTTTTTATTAATGCATGTGATAGTTTTATAAAATTTAACTTTGAAAATTATCTTAGACAAATAAAAGAATATGATGTTTTAGTTTTTTCTACTAAATGTAAGGAAGTACATTTAAATAATCCTAATGCTTATGGTTGGGTTAGAGAAAATGAAAAAGGAACTTTAGAAATTTCATGTAAAAAACCTTTTAATCAAAAACCAATGAATGAAAGACCTATTGTAGGAACATTTTTTTTTAAAAAATCTGAGTTTTTTGTTAATTCAATAAATTTATTATTTAAAAATAAAAATAAGATAAAAAATGAATACTATCTTGATATGGCCATACAAGAATCAATTAAATTAGGATTTAAAGTTGGTGAAATTTTAGTGGACAATTATATAGATTTGGGAAACTATAAAGAATTAGAAAAGTGGAATAGTAATAATTTTAGTTAATTAATTATTCTAAATATGGAAAATTTAAGTATTGTAATACCTTGCTATAATGAGGAAGGTAACATTTCTTCTTTATTTGATAATCTAGCAAATCTCAAGAAGACGTATGATAATTTGGAGATAATTGTAGTTGACAATGGTTCAACAGATCAATCGTTAAAAAAAATCAAAGAACATCATCTTTATAGAGAAAAATTAATAAAATTAGTTATTGTTGAAAAAAATGTTGGATACGGAAATGGAATTATGTCAGGCATTTATGAGTCCACGTCAAAGTATATTTCTTGGTGTCATGCAGATCTTCAAACACCTCCTAAATATGTTTGTGATGCTTTTAAGAAAAATTTTGATAAATTAGAAAATGAAAAAATTATAATTAAAGGAAAAAGACTTAATAGAGATATTTTTGATCAAATTTTTACTTTTGGAATGTCAATTATCGCTAGTTTATTATTTGGAAAAAAGTTGACTGACATAAACGCACAACCTAAAATTTTTTCTAGAAGTTTTTTAGGTTTTTTAAAAGATCCACCTTCAGATTTTTCTCTAGATATATATTTAATGGTGGTAGCTCTTCAAAATCATTATAAAATAGAGGAATATCCAGTTACTTGGGATGAAAGGATTGCAGGTGAAGCAAAAGGGGGTGGATCTATTAAAGCTAAATTTAGATTAATTATACAAACACTTAAATGTATTCTAGCTCTTAAAAAAAATTTTAAACTTAAATGAACTTACCGTAATATGGAAATAATTTTACATCGAATAAACTTATTGAGAAAATTAAGAAAAATATCAACTTTTTTTGGGACCGAGATTGATATTAGGTCAAATGGTTCTAAACTAATCTTAAATCACGAACCAAATACCAAGGGTGATAAATTAGAAGATTATTTATCTGAGTATAAACATGGAACATTAATTTTGAATATTAAAGAAGCTGGAATTGAAAACGAGGTTATAAAAAAAGTAAAACAAGCTAAAATTAATTCATATTTTTTACTAGATGTCGAATATCCATATATTTTTAAAAGTATAAAAAAAAAACAAAAAAATATAGCCATCAGATTTTCAGAAATTGAGTCAATCAATAATGCAAAACTTTTACAAAAAAACTTTAATTGGATATGGATAGATACAATTACAAAATTACCAATAAATAAAGAAAATTTAAAAGTAATAAAAAAATATAATTCATGTGTTGTTTGTCCAGAAAGATGGGGCAGACCAAGAGAAATAAAATCATATTGGAAAAAAATGATTAAATTAAAATTTGTTCCTAATGCAATTATGTGTGAAGAAAAATACGCAAATATGTGGAATAATTTATTTAATTGATATAAATAAATTTATGACAAATTTTTCTTTTAAAAAAAGTTTATCAGCTTTGTATTATAATCAAACATCTGAACCATTTTTATTATCTTTTGGAATACTCATCGGCGGAACTTTTATAACAAGTTTTTTAAATTTATTTTTGGGAAATTTAGAGGTAATATATTTATTTTATTCTTTATTTACATGGTTTTGGTTAAGATTAGTTGAATTGAATTTTAATTTTTTAGTTAAAAAAAATAGTAAGTTTCTTGCATTTTCATTAAGTTGGTTATTTCCGATTTTATTAATTTGTTTACTTGGATTATTACATATCAATTTACCCATTTATTTTCTTAGTTTGGTTGCAGCTATAGATATTTTATTTTTTTTTCTAATTAATATTTATAACGACATAGATTTAAGATGGAAAAAAATAGTTTTAGGTTTTGTGTTTGGTTCTTTTATTATTGGATTATCTAATATCTATACAAATACTCTTCCATGGGTAAATCAACTAGCTTATGCAGGAATTGTTCCAACTGATTACCTAAGAGATGCAGCAGTTGCTAACGCCTGGTCAGAATATTCCTCGATAAGTCATGGAATTCATGGTCTCCTTTTCGAACCTTACCATGTCCTTTTTGCAATTTTTATTGATCCATTTATGAATGAAAATGTAAATGTAATTCATGTATTCACTATACTTGCCAACATATTAGTCCCTACACTTTTAATATATGGATGCTCAAAATTAATTATTTATATGGGTTTTGCATATATTTCGAAAAATTGGATCATAACGTTGATGTTTTTTTTTCTAACGTTTTCATCCCTAGATTATGTTCTAGGTCAAAGATCTCTTTTAATAGCAACATTATTATACATATCAATTATACCACTTATATTTAGTTTAATTACTGAGACTAAGACCAAACATCTTGAGATAATATTATTATCAATTCTTGTTCCAGTTATAATTTTTGGCAGAGCTTTTCATGGTTTATTCTTATGTGGTTTGTTATTTTATTTTCTATTTGAAAAAAAAAAATCCCGAAAATTGATAATATTAGCTTCGATAATATTTTCATTATTATTTATAATTTTATATTTTGGGCAAACCGATAGAGCTTTTAGCAATATAGGACAGGGCTATTATGAGTATTTTTTATATTCTTCTAATTTTTATATAAATAGCTACTTAATACCAATAATTTTATTTATATCTTTTTTATTTTTTAAAAATAAATCTTTTAATATTAAAAGTTTAAAAAAATTTATAGGAAATAAATTTTTATTTTTTATTTTTTTTATTTTTTTAACAATTTTTGTATTATCTTTAAGAACTGGTGGCTTTAGTGATACTTTTTATCAATTAATACCCGCTTACTGGTTTTTATTTTTCTTTTTAATTACACCACAATTTAAAAATCTTTTATTTTCGTCAAAAGGAAAACAAAATTCTTTCAAGGAACCTACAATTAAATATTTTATATTATTATCTTTATTTATTGTTTCTGTGAGTTTTTTTAAAAAACATTTAATTTCAATTAAAAGTGAGAGTGGAACATTAAAAAATACAATTCAAAGTGTTAGAGTGTTGAATAAAAGTTGGAAATTTCAATCAGATAATAAATTATTTATCAATAATGTTAACACAAAAGATTGTAAAAAAAATCAATCTGATATTTTTTGTTCAATACGTACTAAGATTTTTGGTACGTCAAATTTAGAGGAATTTACGGTTAATCTTTACCCTGCAAAAATACTTGATAAAGCAATAAAATTATCATCTAATTTAAATGGTGTAACTGCAGTTTATATATACCCGAATAATCCATATTGGTCATTTTTTCAATATAATGAAGGGATTAAAACCTCTGATATAAAGGCAAGTTTATACTTTATGGCAATAGGAAAGCTTCCACTTATTTTTGGAGTTAAAAAAGAAAGTACAGATTTAGCTTATTCTGTAAATACAGCTCATAAAAATTCAGGTACTTTAAAAGATCTTAATTTATTAGGAGGTGATAATAATTTATGTACTTATGCAAAGAAAGTAAAAGTAAATAATATTATTATATTTGACTCTAATAATAATTCCAGAATAGTAAAATGTAAGTAAAAATTTTTAGTTAATAAAAATTATTTTAATCGAACTCCTGAACCTTTTAGAAAAACAGCATTTTCATCTAAAGCCCATCTTGGTTTAGCTGGGTGATCTAAATTATTAAATCGTTTTAATTTAAACTTTTCTAAACCAACCATTGCAATCATAGCTGCGTTATCACCACACAAATCAATTGAAGGAAAGATACTTTGATAGTTTTCCTCATTACATAAATTGATTAACATTGATCTAATTTTTTTATTTGCTGCTACGCCTCCGGCAATAACAAATATTTTTTTATTAGTTTTATTTATTTTTTCAAATTCTTTAAATGCAATTTTGGTTTTTTTATATAAAATTTCCTCGATTGTTTTTTGAAATGATGCTGCAAGATCAAATTTTTCTTTTTCGGTTTTAATATTTTTTGATATTTTTAAAACAGCAGTTTTCAGTCCTGCAAAAGATAAATTACAACCACCTTTGTTAAAAATTGGCTTTGGTAATTTATATTTATTTGGGTTACCTTTTTTTGCTAATACTTCAATCTGAGGTCCTCCAGGAAATTCAATATCTAAAAGTTTTGCTGTTTTATCAAAAGCTTCTCCTAAAGCATCATCTATTGTTGTGCCTAATCTCTTATATTTTCCAAGTTCTTGAACGCTTAAAAACTGAGAATGACCTCCAGATATAAGTAAAACCAAATACGGATAATTCAATTCTGTATTTAACTTTGGACTAAGAGCATGACCTTCAAGGTGATTTACTGCAATAAAAGGTTTATCTAAAGATTTTGCTAAAGCTTTACCAAAACTTAAACCAACAGATAAGCAAACTATCAAACCAGGACCGGCTGTTGATGCAATTGCGTCTATTTCATTTATTTTTCTACCGCTCTCATTTATTGCTTTTTGAACAATTAAATCTATTTTTTCTACATGTGAGCGAGCAGCCAATTCTGGAACTACTCCTCCAAATTCTTTATGAATGTCAACTTGGCTAGAAATAATATTAGACAAAACTATTGGATTTCCAAGCTCATTTTCGGTTATTAATGATGCGGCAGTTTCATCACAGCTAGATTCTATTCCTAAAATTAATGGTTTTTTAATCATTCAAATAGTTTTTATTAATTGTAAAATATTAATACAAGTAAGAAATAAATTTATTTATGAGTAGAAAAATAATAATCGGAACCAGAGCAAGCAAGTTAGCATTAATTTATGCTCAAATCGCTAAAGATAATATTATAAAAAAAACTAATTTAAGTGAAAAAGATATTGTAATAAAGAAAATAATTACAAAAGGAGATAAAGTTCAAGACGTAAGATTGTCAGAAATAGGTGGCAAAGGTTTGTTTTCAAAAAATATAGAAAAAGAACTCGAGAGTAAAAAAATAGATATAGCAGTTCATGCACTTAAAGATATGCCAGCTTTAGATACAAAAGGTTTGAAGACAGATTATTTTTTGGAAAGAAATGATCCTAGAGAAATTTTAATAACTAATGATAAAAAAAAAATTAAAAACATAAAATTAAAAGCAATAATAGGAACTTCATCTTTGAGAAGAGAATTTCAGATTAAAAATATTAGATCAGATCTTATTTGCAAACTTATTAGAGGTAATGTGGACACTAGAATAAAAAAACTTAAAAATGGAATTTATGATGCAATAATATTATCCTATGCTGGAGTAAAGTTTTTAAAAATGGATAAAGAAATTTCAGATATATTTTCTGTTGAGGAATTAATTCCAAGTGCTGGACAAGGAATCATTGCTCTTCAGTGTTTAGAAAATGATAAGGAGATAATTTCAATTTTAGAAAAGATAAATCATCAAGAAACCTATTTTAGAGCTCACGCCGAAAGAAATGTCTTAAAAGTTTTAGAAGGTGACTGTGATACGGCCGTAGGTGCTCATGCTGCAATAAAAGGGGATATGATTATTCTAGAGGCAGAGCTTTTTTCTTTAGATGGAAAGCAAAAATTTTATGAAAAAAAATTTGCAAAAATTTCAAATGCAAAAGAACTTGGCATAGCAGTAGGAAATTTATTAAAGATAAAATCAAAAAATTCTTATAAAAAATAATATGCATATTTTATTAACTAGACCTTTAGATGATTGTTCTGAAATGATTTTGAGATTTAAATCTTTAGGACACCAGGTTTCACATCTTCCATTGTTAAATGTAGATAAAACTAACTACAATGAAATTAATTTTTCAGAATTCAAAGGATTAATTTTTACCAGTGGTAATGCGGTTAAATTTTTAGATATTAAAAAAATAGATAAAAAAGTTTTATGTTTTTGTGTTGGGAACGCTACAGAAAAAAAAGCAAGAGCCGCTGGTTTTCAAAATGTTATTACTGCGGAGGGAAATGTAGAAAATCTGAAAGAATTAATTTTACAAAATTTTGATAAAAAAAATGGAAAATTAATTTATGTGAGTGGGGAGACAATTTCTATAGATCTTGACCAACAACTGATTAAAGAAGGTTATGATATAAAAAGAATTATAAACTATAGAACTTATCATAGTGAAAAATTTGATAAAAATTTTGTTAATACATTAAATGCAAATATACCTGATATAGTATATATTTATTCAACAAACAGTGCCCTAAGTTTTTTGAATTTTATTAAACTTAATCAATCAGAAAACCTATGGATGAATACTAATTTAATGTGTATAGGTGAAAAAACCTCTTCAATACTTAATGAAATTAAATGGAAGAAGATATTTCTTTTTAATTCTGGAGAAGAAGAATTTTTATTATATAAGGTCAGTTAATAAATATGGAATTATTTAATAATTTTTCTGAAATATTTTTGTCAGTATGGAATCAAGGAATTCTAGGTGTTGATATTTTTCAAATATTAATTGGAATTGAATTTTTTTAATATTTTTAGTATTCAGAGGAATCATTAGTAAATTAATTATTAAAAAATTAGAAGTTATATCAAAAAGAACTACAAACAAGTTAGATGATACTTTTGTCTCCTCTTTAATTGGACCGGCCAGATTTTTGCCAATTGTTTTAGGTTTTTTTATAGCAAGTTATTATATGACATTTTCAAGTGA
>CERI01091686.1_pt1 | contig 13982 bp, 12 predicted proteins | sample 350261 | NCBI WGS metagenome assembly CERI01 (sample SAMEA2620979, study PRJEB7988) | marine metagenome | isolation source: saline water (ENVO:00002010), including
AAAAATTAGATAAAATTCAAACAATTATTCACGAATAATTTTATTATCTCGTCGGCCGGATTCGAACCGGCGACCAATTGATGGTCAGTTATAAACAATTACAGTCAACTGCTCTACCAAACTGAGCTACGACGAGTGGGTTTTATAAAATATTTTTAAAAAATTATTTAATTTACTTTAAACGTCTTGAATCTTCCGCTTCATGCTCAAAGTCTTCATTTAATAGTTTTGGGTACATACCTTCTATTTCTTGTTCTAACTTATTAATTCTTTTTTGCTGAATTAGAAACATATTATGCGTTGATTCTATGTATTGTTTCATAAAAGGCGTCGGTACTATTGTTCCACGACTATGGTTAGGAAATAAATATGTTGTGCGTTGAAACGTAGCTCCATTTTTATAGAGTGATTCATTTTCTAACCAATCTGACATTACTTTCAGATTTGGTTCTACTTCTTGTGTATTGACGATTTCTTCAGTGTCTTTTTCTTCTTGTATATGTTGCATTTTTGCTTGAAGTTCTGCTATTTGTTCGAGACAGTCAGCCATCTTTATTTCAGTTATTCCTGACATTAATGTATACTAAGATAATTATATTACTAATATTCATTATAATTAATTATTTAAGTTGATTTATAATTAAATATCATTAATAGATTTTTTAAATTGATAATTAATACAATGCATTAATAATGCTGGCTCCAAATTATTTATATAATCTATAACTATTTTTTTATCTACAAATTTTTTATTTGGAATTAGCTTATTGATATACAATTCGTGTAATTTAAACATATTTGTTTTATATTCATCTGGATATTCATTTAATTTTTTCTCTTTTTTTATATAACATGATCTATATAATTTAAATAAATTATTAGTATAATTATAGAGTAATTCTCTATATTTTAAAAATTTATCACTATGTTCTGGATAATATTTTAAATATGCTTTAATTTTTGTCTCTTTATTTAACATTAAATATCTGAATTGTAATTTTGGTTGATTACCTCTTAATTTTCTTACTAATTCATAATTATAATTTCGTAATTTAGTTCTTATCGGAGCTTGACTCTCCTTATCAATACCTAAAATTACATAACCCATATTCTTATAATCATTTACTTTTAAATCTATATTTTGTGTGGCTTCTTCTATTTGCATATCATAAATCAATGGATAATTTACCCATTTTGGTAATTTATTTCTTAGATCATTTAGATCTTTCTGCTTTATTATATTATTATCTATTTCATAACAACTTGTTAGATATAGTTGGGGCTCTTTATATGGAACCACAATCCTATTTGTGGGATGTTGTACTACAAATGATAAACAATAATTTTTTGGTATTTTATCAATACATTCAAAGAAATTTGAGCCTTCCTCATTACTTTTTTCTTCATAAAAATTTAATGTATCTAAAAACATCCATCGAAATGTTTTTTCTTTTCTATCAGCATCTTCCATAATATAAAAACTAACATTCGCTCCTAGACTTGATTTGGTACTAATTTCCCATTCTGATCCACTCCAAAATAAATTTATCATAGTACCATCAATAAATTCCTCTATTTGTAATCTATTAATATCACACGAATTTATAAAATCTTCAATGCATAATGATTTTGGAGGTGAAAAACATACTATTTTATCATTTTTACATAAAATAGAACGATATAATCCTGTACTTTTAAAATCTTGCTTTTTTAGTTTTTCTTTATCATATTTGATTAATTTATAAACTTCATCTTTAAAATAAAATAATTTTTCAGTTAAATTAAGGGTATTTAATATTTCTTTAGTTTTATCAGTATTTTGAGTATTATATATATTTTTTACATCTATATCTTTTATTTTATTTAAATCATGGGAGCAAAATGATGAAATTACATTCATAATATATTTACTATAATCAAAAATCTTTAACCTGCTTTCATTATTATTTAAACTTAAAAGAGAGATAAATATCTATTGTATTTATAAGATAATGACTGATAATTCACCAAATAAAAAACCACAAAGTAATATTAAATTAAAATTAGGAGATATTATCTTAATTAATTCTCCAAATGATTCAAATTTAGATCAAAAAAATTTTTTGATTAAGTATTTAAGTAATAAAAAAATTATTTTAATTGGAAAAAATACAAAACCTATTACTTTACTTATCGACGATAATAATAATTTAGAAAATGAATCTATTGAAAGTATTTCTATCATTAGTCGAACTAAATCAGATAGTTATGCTAAACAAAATAATCTTTTACCTAATCAATGGATTGATATATATTTTAATTCCGACACTCCAGCCATTATAACTGGACTTATTTCTAATCTTGATGAAGACCAAATTGAAATAAAATTAATTACCGGGGAAACCATCTATATCGATTTTGGTTATACTGGAATTCCTCAAGATATTCCTATTGAAAAAATTGTTTTAAGAGACCCTCCTACAACTAAAGGCAATGAAGAATTAGATAAAATTTTGGAAGAAGATTTTACTGAATCTAAAGAAGAAATAAATGATGATATTATAGATGAATTTGCACAACCGGTTTTATATGAAGATAGGCTAAAAGAAGAAATTTTAGATGCAAATGATATCCAATTCGGAGAATTATTGGAAACAGTGCCAATGGAGGTACAAGTTCCTGAATCTGAAAAAAGATTTAGCATAGAACAACAAACTACCGATTTATTAAATGAACTTCTCTCCGATATTCCTAATAAACAAAGAACTCCGACAGTATTAAACAATATACATAAAATGATTGAAAGATATAAATTACTCCGTCAAGATTATTCTTCTTTTGATCAATATGGACAAGCCTCTAAACCTATTCAAAAAGGTTCTAATCATAAACCATTAATTAAAGAGCTCAACGAATTTAATCAAAAATTATATTGGATATTACCTGTAGTTAAAAATATAAAAAAACTTTATGACATTTGCTGTATCTCTCCTGACCAAATTAGAGAATTATATAGTGATGTATTACCAGAATATCTTTCTGAAAACCGCATCCAAGAAACCGAAATTTTTAATGAATTCACAAGTAATCAAAGACCCGCTGGACAAAATGCCTATGAATTTTTTATTAAATCTTTAAATAAATATTGGACACCATTTATTGATATTAATAATGAATCTATTATTACTACAAAACAGGTCAATACGAATATTTGTGCAGTGGTTGATAATTTGAATAATTTTGAATCTTCAATTGCAAAAGGAGAAATAAACTTTAATATTATGAAAAAAAGGTTCTTATTACAAGAATATAATTTAGGAATTAATACAATTAGATTAAAAAAAATACAAGGTGGCAAAAATATTATAAATAATATACCAATTACCCTACCTGATAAATTAAGTATAAAATCCTTTTTAACGTTGCCTTCATCAACCGTAATATTTTCTAAAATTAATCTCCCTAGTACAAACATCTTAACTAGATGTAATTTATCACTTAATTTTATAAATTATTGGAAATTATTAAATAAATCTACTAATGTATCGGCTAAACAAACTAATAAAGAAGAAATAGAATTTAATGATTCTAATTATTTAAATGGAATAACAGAATATTTTCCTAATCCTGATTCAGATTTATCATATGATGATTATCTTAATAATATAATTCCTAAAACAAGGGTTATATTTGATATTTTTAAAAATAACATAGAAAATCCATTTTCTATTTTTAAAGTAGTTAAATTTTTAGAACCATTTTTAATCTATCATCAAGATTTAACCTTTAAACAATATGAAAATATGAGTGAATTCATCGAGTATAAAATTAACCTTTGGAAAAGAATGTATGAGCAAAAGAAAAAATATTTTTATTCCTTACTTTCAACAAGTACGCACCTTGTTTCTCCCCTGCTATTCTCTATGTTTTTAGGATTCCCCGATACTGAAGAAAATATTAAATCTAATTATTCATTGGGAAAGTATTTAAATAACAATTTTACTAATAGTGAATTTATAAAAATTACAAATCAAATAGATTATGGTATATATTTTAATGATGTAGTTACATCTTTGAATTTACCTTTACTAACTAAAAATGATGCTCCATTAATTGAAAAAATACCATCAGATTATTCTAATCAAGGGGATAATAAATGTAGTACAAAAATATTAGCCAAAAAATATATAGAATTAGATGAGTTATCTAATGATAATGGAAAGGAAATATATTTTGATAAAAATTTAGATAAAACATATTATGAAATAATTAATGAATATCAGTCAGAACTCGATAAAATACCAATTTATCAAGACAAATTAGATTTGCTTATAAACAATTTAATCACTAATACTGGTATGTCAATGGATCAAGCAAATCGAGAAGCGGAAGCTTTATTAAATGGAAATAAAAAAGTAAAAGAAGATGATTACGCTTTATTAACAAAAAATGATAAAACCTACTTTTATAAACGGAAAGATAATACTTGGGTAAAAGATGAATCCATTGATCCTAATTTAAATGTAAACGATAATGCTCTATTTTGTAATTTAACCAATAAATGTATATCTATAAATGATGATTGTTTAGATATTAAAAATGCAAAAAATAAAATTAATACAGATGTAATGAAAGAGATAAGTAAAGAATTTGATGATATATTAAAAATAAACTCAGAAAATATAGATGAACTTATTATAAATAATTTAAATAATTCTCAATCCAGAATTAATTTGTTACTTTCTCTCCAAAATATTAAATTCCTAAAATATAATAATTATAAATATTCCCTTGGTTTAACTAAAAGTGATCAATTAAATATAAATTCACCTAATTCTAAACTATTATCTTCTATTTTACAACAAAGTGATTTTGTTAAAAAACAATCTGATATTCACAAATTCATTTCTCTATTTACTAGAGTAGCGTATGATTATGAAAATAAATGGTGGATATATTGCAATGTTTCAAATGCTAAATTATTACCAACATTTATTTCTAAACTAGCAAGTGTTTATATTGAAGATCCTAATAGTTATAACCAGGAATTAGATATTATTAAAAGTGAACAAGGACAAGTAAACGAAGCAGATATAATCGATAAATATACCGGATGGTATATAGATTCAATTCAATTAAGTAATGAAGAGGGATACGATGAACAAGGATTTGTTATAAAAACACGAGATATATTAAATGAAGATATAAGTAATAAAATCGGCCAATCTATTTCTCAACCACTACTATCTTCAATTCAAGATTTTGATAATCCCGACACTCAAAAAATATATAATGTCATGACATCAATTTCTAAATTTTTGGGAATTAATTCGGAACCAATCCAAAATTTTGTAATTAGTCAAACAATTAAATCTTTATCTCAAGTTATGCCCTCAGAGGATCAATATAATGAAATAGTTCAAAAAGCTATTGAAAAAGGGAAAAAGAGAGATAGTTATGAAATAGTTTTTAATCAAAATTTAATCATTATAACAGTATCATTCTTATTAGTTGGACTACAAACTAACGTTCCTCCAATTAAAACAAAAAAAACGTTTCCAGGATGTAAAAAATCTTTTGATGGTTACCCAACCTTTGGAAATACTAATAAAACAGGATTAGAATATATTGTATGTGTTACTAATAAAGTAAAAAAATCACCTAATCAGCCATGGAACTCTATTAAAAAATTAAAAGAACAAACAATTTCTTCAAAAATGGAGAAATTAATAGATACTATAATTATACCCAGTGAAATTTTTAAACAAAAACAAGAAAATATAATTAATTACAAAAAAAATAATAAAGATGAATTTATACCTGCCGTCCATAAAATAGAAAAATGGGATTCTTTTTTACCCTCTTTACGGTCTACTGATTTTTCTATAGAACCACTAAGTAGTTCTTTTAAAACATCTTTAATAAAAAATATTAATTCTGGAAATAAGGCTCAATTTAATCAAATTAATGCAATAAGAGCTAAAATAATTTATACATCTCTAGTGATTCAACAAGATATACAAAAAATTATAAACGAAAATTTAAGTAAAAATGATGCAATATTATCAAATAATTCTGAAATTCCGTTTTTAGAAAACTCATGTTGTTATGACAATAATGACAATACTTATAGTTATTTTGCTAACAAAAATAATAATATCAACATTCAAAGTCTTATCATTAGAGAACTAGGAGCTACTTTAGAAGACATCGGAAATATTGGTACCGCAGCTATTTTATTTAATCCTGAAGATACAAGAGTTAATTATCCTGAATTACCGGCAGAATTCTCTGAAGAAACAATTTATAAAGCATTTATAGTTTATTGTAAATATAATTCAAATACTCCAATTAGTGAGAGCTTAAGATTAATATGCATGGATAAACCCGATGATTTTGATATAAAATTATCAATGAATGAAAAAATAAAGCAATTAAAAAATAATAATATTAACTACGATAATAAACAACTGCTTCAACTTATGAATATTGTTAATTCTGAAAATATTATTGATGTAAAAACCCGTATATTAAGTTTCAGTAATATTCAAAAAATGAGAACCCATTTGGAAGATTTAAAGAATAAAGACCAAAATCTCATATCAATAGAATTTCAAAATTTAATGATCGAATATCTCGATAGGTTTGGAACTATAGAAAAAGGAGAATCGGAATCATCTCGTAATTTAAAGGATTATTTATTTACTCAAAATAAAGAACTATTTAATAATTTTAAAAATTTTCAAATTAGGAATTCTTCGTTAAATAAAAGAAACACAAATAAATATATTGATTGTTTAAGTAATTTAACTAATTTTGAAGAAAATAAAGATAACCAAGAAATTTTTACAATGTCTAATTTTATTAAAAACTCATTTTGTTTATTTTCTAAAGTATACCCTAATATAATTATAAATTCAGTCGATTATGAAGATATACCTATTCCCAAACATTGGAATTTATCCCCCGTCCATACTCTAGATGTTAAAAATCAAGCTAGAACTCATTTTAAACCCTTGGTAAAATTTTATAATGATAAAACTCTAAACAATTTGTTACTATTTTTTCAAAATGATATTTATATTGTATCAGAATTAATAAATAATACTATCCTATTGCTTCCTACAAATAATGTTGAATTTATATTTGACCAACCATTAATTAAATTATTATTTAATTATTACTTTTTGACTATGATAAACTATCTTATTTCATTAATTGATAAACAAGAAATATATGAAAATATTGAAAAAGATAATGTTCAAGAAATTGATGTAGAAATAAGCTCATCAGATCCTTCTATTCTAGAAATAATTTCTGGAAATAAAAAAAACATCTCAACTAAAATTTCCGATTTGATCAGTAATTTCTTAGAAATAATTTGTAATGATAAAAAATCCATTAATTTAAATTATACACAGTTGATGGAAAAAGTTACCAGAAGTACAGAAAAAGAAAAAGATATGATTGTCGAATTTTTAACGAACCTTACTGATGAACAGAGAGAAGTTGAAAATATATTTAAAAACTTTAGATTAGGTGATTGGTCGGTAGGCTTGCAAAAAGGATATAGAGAATATGATCCAGATACTTATGACAAAGAAAGAAAGAATATAGAAGAACGGGCTTTATTAGAGAAAAAAATTAATAAAACGGATAATGTTACAGAGGGTTTAATGGATATGTATATATTAGATGCCCAGCAAGATATAGATATCCAAACCCAAATTGAAAATGAAGAATTAAATATGAATGATCCTCTTGGAGTTGGATTTAATGGAGAGGACGATAATATAGATGATGAAAGATACGAAGATGAATATTAATTTTTATGAAAAAATTGATAAAAATTTATTCAACAATAAAATAAATAAGTCTGTAATTAATGAATGAAAAATACACAGAATATATATATGTCTTGTCAAATCCATCGTTTGTCGAGGACCTCCTGAAAATAGGGTTCACGGCGGAACACCCCTCATTAAGAGCTAAGAATCTGCATAGTTCAGGAGTTCCTACTCCTTTTAAAGTTGAGGGTGTAATAATTACATCAACTGGGCATGTACATGAACAAGCAATACATAAACATTTTGAAAACTTTCGCCATTCTAACGATCGAGAATTTTTCAAGATTTCAAAAGATAAATTATTTGAAATATTAAAAAATGATTTAAAACTTGAAGTAATACCGGTTGACAAAATTTCTCCTCCTCGACCTGTATTGACGTGTGTAATAAGAAAACTACAGAGTCAATTAAATGATATTGAAGATCATGCTCTTGTGGTTTATCAACAATTTAAACAAAAAAAAAATTGTTATAAATGTGTGGAACTTCCTTTTAATGAGATCATGCACCTTGATAATGAGAACTCACACGCTTACTTTCAGGCGTTAGAAAATAAATATGTTTTTGAACCATTTGAAAAAAATATTTGGTATAATTTGGTGGATCTGAGTAAAAATGAGATCTTGAATCTTGATAGTGATCACCGCGTAGCGTTCTATAAGGCATTCCAGAAAGTGTGTGGAATCAACCGCGAATTTTTATATGGCGAAGAACGCAGAGTTATGAAAAAAATTAATAATGATTATTATTTTATAATCCAAGATATTATTTATTATATAGAACTTCTTGACCAAGTTAATACTAAAGATAAGTTAAATAAAATCAAAGATAAGATTGGTTCTAAAATTGTTAGTAATGACCATAGAGACTTTAAAAATATGATGAAACTAACACAAAATAGGATGAAACAAATAATGGAAAAATTGAATAATATATCATAAAAATTAATCCAAACATAAATTTCATAAGTGAATATTAATTTTTTATTAAATTGATTCTAATATTAACAAATTGAATAAATATATATGACCAATATATTTATTCAACTACCAATTGAATTAAAAAGAATTATTATGTTTGAATTTTTCCCTAGACATTCAACAGCACAGTTATTTCATAATAATGAAGTATTATCTTTAAAATATACCAGGCAATTTATGTTTGAAGAAAAATATAAATTATCTGTTTGGAAATCTCTTAGACCTACTAAATTACATAAATCATATTACGGTTGTGGTGGCGATTTTATGATAGTTAGAACAAAAGTAAGTATGGGAGAAGTGATTAAATTACTTCAATTAATTAAATAATTTTAAATTAAGGATTAAATAATGTAGATAATAATATAATGAACCGTAATTTTGTAAAAAAAAATAAAATATATTTAGCTATTTTTTTATTTATATTTTTATATTTTTTAATTTTGCAATTTAAACCTTCTTTAATTTTTGAAAATGATGGTTCTTTAAGACATTTTGGTATGGGTTATTCAAAAAGATCTATAATCCCGGCTTGGTTATTTGCCATAATTTTAGCTATATTTTCCTATTTTTCTGTATTATATTATTCATCAAATAATATCTATTTTTAATATACAATCACATCTATCTCTGAAGTAAAAACCCCTGAAAGAAAATAATTCAAGAGAGATTAACAAAAAAAAGGAACTTAATTGTTTTTGACAGCCATCATATATATATATAATATTAGGGTTAAAATAAAATGTCTTTATTTTTATTTATTAAAATATTTTCTAATATCTCCCCGCCACTTATTTCTGGTTTAATATAGTTATTCGGTAAACACCATTCTGACTTTTTACAACAGGTTTTAGCCAATCCATTGAGAAAAAATCTAAATGGATATGTTTTTTTTAATTCAGCGTTGGTTATTTCTTGCTGAAACATTGCATCAATTTTAGAAAAAGCCGTATTTAAAGAAAGGATTGTATTAATTATACCTTTTTTCTCATCAAATAATGGATATAATTTTTTTTTATCGCATTCTATACTATTAAGGTAACTAATTTCATTTTTTACATTTTTTAAATTAGTTATAATTTCTGATTTATAATCATCGAATTTTTTAATTAAAGAAAATATATTTGTTCCATAAATTATTGGATATCTATACCTTATGGTTTTTGGAATTAGAAATTGATTCATTTCTTTGATATCACTGATTTTTTTTTCTACTAACTCTATATTTTTTTTCATATCAATAATTAGTTCTGTTTCGGCCATTTCTCTCTCATAATATAACTCTGAAGCTTTTTTACTAGTTTCTTGATGAATCCAGTTTTCTCGTTCCTTTTTATTTTCTATATTACACGACACATTTATCATTTTAACAAATTCATCCCATTTTCCTATAGCTGTATCATTGGTTAGTGTTGGATTACTAAAAAGTAAAACATTTCCAGATTTAAATTCTATAAACGATTGCAATTTATCATATTGATGGGATGATATTTTATAAGCCTCCGAGGATCCTTCTAATTTTAAATAATTTATTACGGCAAGGATAAAAGCCACCAATGCTGATATAGATGATAAAATTGTTCTAGTATAAAATTCACATTCATCAAATGTTTGAACAACAGCAACTAAAGATGACAAAAATATTGAAGGAAGCATTAAAGTATTTAATAAATTATAAGTATAACTGCATGACTCCATATAAATTATTTTTTGTCCTTTTAAATAGCTAGCCAAAATATCTAAAGCAGAAGAACATCTGTGAACCGCATCTTGATAATATAATTGATTTATTTCTCTCCGAACATCTTGATATGATAATTTTGGATAATATTCGTTTTTTTCATTAAAATAAATAGAATTTTGAGAATTTAAAGTTTTATTTTTATCTTCAATATCTAATTTTACATTATCATCATCGCATAGTGCCTCCATACAAAAATTCATTTTTATTATTATTATAATTTTTTCATTTAATATCTTTTAAAAAAAAAATATTAAAATTTAAATAAAATTTATATCCAATGTTTCCATATATGTATGAAGTCCTGCATCCTGTACAGGAAATACACTAGCACAAATATTAGATTCATTATGATGAGAATGCCACCACCCAGGAGGAGTTACAAATGCATGATTTTTTTTCCACAACATTTTTATTGGATCAACAATTTTATTATCTTTAATTTCTTTACCCATTAGCGTATAAATTAAACCTTGATTAGAACCATCCTCATCTACATCTATACATAAATCTATTGCAATAGAATTATGTTTATGAGGTGATTGTATAGAATTGGGGGGGAGAATATTATATAAAGACCACATTGTATGAGAAATAGTATTTAATTTTTTATGTATCATTTCATTTGATGTTAATAATACTCCATTTCTATTCCTATTTTTGAATTCCTTTTCACTATTATATTTATTTAATTCTTTTATTATATCAGAACTTTTAAAAAAGGTTGGAGAAAAATTAGCTTCAAAAGGTCGTGATTTTAAATAATATAATAAGGGAATATCATTGGCTGTAAAAAGAATAGATGTTTTTTCTAAAGAAATATGTCTTACTTCTTCATTTATAAATGGTAAAATAAATACGTCTCCTTTACTCCATTTTATTTCAATGATAGGATTAGTTTCTATAATCGTCTTTCCAGATCCTTCTAATACAAAATATTCATGACTGGATCCATTAGTCAAATTATCATTATAAATAGAATTATTCAATAATATATATTGGGCCTTTAAATTGGGTGTAGTTATTTGTTCTCCATAATAAATTACTTTTGGTTTTATATTACTCAATATTGGAACTGATCCTTTTGAATATTCAATATATTTTCCCGCTTTTAAATTATAAGCCATCTATTATTTAATAAATTCTATTTAAATTTATTCATTTGTAGAATAAACTCTAGATGATGAATCCGTTGCAGATTGAACATTTTGCATATCTTTTTCATATTCATCATGTCTAGATTGCATTTCTGATGCACTTACTTGACAACCAGCATTAACTATGCTATTATAACTTACAGAGGTAATGAGAATACCAGCTAATAAGTACCAAACCGCCAATGATACTGTTTCTTTTAACACAACCATTGAATATAATTTTTCTTTTAAATCAACAGGATCACCTATAATTAAACCATCATTTTTCATTCTATTATAAAAATTATTAAAATTAGAGGGTGTAATTAAATTAATTAAAAGACCACTATTTGAATAGATATACTCTAATGATCTGCTTATCCCGGAATCAACATTTCCTTGCCTTTTATCCTCGGGAGGTATTATGTTTTTAAATACCGATGTTAACCCCGCAGCTAGAGTGATTGCATATCCAATAGTATTTGAAAAAGGTTGTAACCAACTTGGAAACATTTTTAAGAGAACAACTAATATACCAAAAATAAATACCCAAGGAAAAATTGTTACCATAAAAGCAGTATACCATTGAGATGACCCACAAATACTTTTTGTAATATTAACATTAAGAAAAAACTCTCCTGCGATAACTAATAAAATATAAATAGCAAAATATACCATTTCATTTCCACCAGTACCTCCTAAATTTTTTTTACTGGTAAATAAAAAATATATGTAAATAATCGTTATAATAACAAACCATAGCAATGGTTGCATTGGACTTACAACAGTTGTTGAAGAACTTGATCCTGATGAAGTTGAAGTATTGCTCATTATATTAAATAAGAATAAGATTTTTTATTATTATAGAAGTATTATTTAATGAACAAACCAATTTTAATAGAACCAGGTGTCTCATATTGGCTTAATAATGTTTTAAATAAATCTAGGAAATTTAGAGAGAAAAATATTAATTTAGTGTTTAATATTTCTATGTCATTCTTATTTATTATTTCTATATCAGGGTTTCTAGTATTTAAATATAAAGGCAGACTTTCACATGATGAAATTCAAGAAAAAAATAAAATCAAAAAAACCTATATTTTAAGTAAATTACAAAAATTAGCTGCAATTAGAAAAACAAAAATTAATAATAATATGATTACTGACCTACCCACAATTCAAAGCCCCGAATTAGATTTATTAATGTCTAATAAGTATAATAAATAATAATAGTATAATATAATACTATTATGAACAATAATGATATTGATAAAGCATTAGAAATTTATTATTCATTAAAAAATAAATATGATGAAAAATTATTTGATAAAAAAAGGAAAATTATTAAAAATACATCTTTAAGTAAGAAAAAAAAGAAACAATTAATTTCAAATTTAATGCCCGGTTGTATTAATTGTAATCAAAAAGGAAAAACATTATTTACCCAAAAAGATAATATTTTAATAGCTCAATGCCAAGCTTCCAAATCCGATGGAAGCAAAGGTTGTAATTTAGATATACAAATAGATAGAGGAGATGTGGAACAAATATTTGTATTAAATAAATTTATGAACGAGGAGGTAAATGATTATAGAGAGAAAATAATTAAAACAAAATTAGACCTGTTATTCGGTTATATTGACGAATCCAATGCTTTAACACGATTTACAGAAGAAAAACAAGAATTACAGGAAACTCAGTCTGAAAAAAATAATTTATTAATTGAATTTAATAAAATTGTAGAAAACAAAGATAATAAAAAAGAAATAGAAGAACTTAAGGTAGATATTTTTGTTTTAATAGAAGGTATTAAAAAAAATCTTGAAGAAAACAATATTTTCGATGCCATAGATATTTATATAAATCAATTGATGTCCCAGTTAAAGGATTTAAGAAATAAAAAATATGTAAAAAATGAAATTTTATGTAATGATGGACTTACTCCAAATAGCAAATGTGGAAAGGAAACCGATGGGAAATATTATTTAATTCAAGAACCCTTTAATTTAAAAACTACCGAAATTGAATTAAAAGCCCCAAAAGTAATTAAATTAGACAAATAATATATAAATGAAAAGATTTATAAATTTAAGAGTATTCTCTCTTTCATTCTTTATTGGATTAATATTTATCTATTTATCTTCTGGACCGACTGAAACGATCTTGGTATATCCAACTCCTTTTAATCATGCTAAAATGGAATATATCGATAAAGCTGGTAATTGTTTCATTTATAATCCAACAAAGGTTAAATGTCCGCCTCATGGAGTCAAAAAAATTCCTATTCAATAAAATTTAA
>CERI01046284.1_pt1 | contig 13976 bp, 19 predicted proteins | sample 350261 | NCBI WGS metagenome assembly CERI01 (sample SAMEA2620979, study PRJEB7988) | marine metagenome | isolation source: saline water (ENVO:00002010), including
CCAGGAGGTATGCCTGGAGGTATGCCAGAAGGATTTACATCAACAAATCCTCCTTGTCCTCCAGATGAAGATGTTGATTAATTAATTAATAAATTATTTTTTTACAAATATTATAAAAAAAATTGATATTATTTTCTTGTTATTTATATCATAATGGATTGTATTAAACCATATTTGAATTTTTATGAAAAATATATAAATAATAAAATTAATAATTCATATATTTTTCATAAAAATTCAAATATAGATAATAATGATACAATTATAATTAATGGTAATATTTTTACAGAGTGTTGTATATGTTTTAATATTATTGCATTAAAAGATATTAAACTTATTTATCCTTGTGGTCATCGTTTATATTGTGATAATTGTTTAAAAAATTTAAATAAATGTCCATCTTGTTCTAATACTATTGAAAATAAAATTAAAGTTTTTGAAAATTTAAATAATAATTACGATAATAATATAGAAAATATTAATAAATATGATAATAATAAAGATAATAATTTAACTAATATACATAATAAATAATATTATTTATATATAAATATTACACAATATTATATATTATCAAAACATGAAATATATATTATTAACAATTTTATTTTTTATTTTTGATTATTCATCTTGCTATAATATTAATAAAATTAATTTATTTAATAATTTAAGTAGAAGAAAATCTTTATGTTATTTACCAATTATTTATTTACCACAGTTTGCATTTGCTGAAAATGAAAAAAATATAGATGAATTAAGAAAAGAAGCAAATAGAATTATTGAAATAATTGAAGCTCAAAAATCTAGTATAGATTTACCAAAATTAAATAATGAAAATATAAATAATAATAATGATAATGATAATAATAATAATAATAATAATAATATTAATATTAATAATGATAATATAGATATTGAAATAATAAATATTTTAGATAATAAAATAAAAACTTTACTAAATACTTTTAAAAATAATGATCCAATATATTCTTTAAATTATCTTAAAAATATTTGTAGTCCATCTAATAATTTAAAATATAAAGATACTAATAAACTTAAAATTATATTTGATGAAAGTAAATATGCTATTTTACTTGGTAAATTTGTAAATTTTGAAATTATAAATCATCATAAATATATTGATAATGATGATAAAGATTTTGTTTCATATGATATTGATATTAAAGTTTTTAGTGATTATAATACAATGATTTATAATGGTATTCAATTTAATGATATGTATTATCCAAATGAAAATAACAATGTAAAATTATGTTATGTTATATATAGATGGAATTTTGTAAAATCAAATATAAATAATAATTATGAATTAGAATCTTGTTATTTATTACCAAAATAATAAAATATTATATAAAAATAATTTATATAATATAATATAATATGAAATTTAAAAATTTATTTGTTTTATATTTTATTGTTAATTTGTATTATAGTTATGGTTTTAATAATTATTGTAGTATGAAATATAATAATCATAATAATCATAATAATAGAAATAATATTGAAAAATTTAGAAGAAAAATATTATATTATTCACTAGGTTTTAATATTATTAATCCTAAATTAACAAATGCATATACATCAGCATATACACAATCGAGAAAAATTAAAAATAAAAATATTTTAAATGAAATTGAAAATGAACAAAAAGAATTATTTGAAGAAATTATTCCATCAGTTTGTTATATAAGTACAGAATATACATCTATGGGTGAAAAATTTAATCTTAATAAAGAAGATTTACCAAAAGGTGTTGGTTCGGGATTTATATGGGATGATGAAGGTCATATAATAACAAATTTTCATGTTATTAATAAAGTAGATAATGCAATTGTTACAATTACAGATAAAAATAATAATAAAAAAGAATATTCTGCAAAATTAACAGGTATTGATCCTGATATTGATTTAGCAGTTCTTAAAATTGATGCACCTAAAAATGACCTTAAAATTATTAATTTTAATAAATCAATTAATACAAAAGTTGGACAGTTTGCTTTTGCTGTAGGTAATCCATTTGGTCAAGATCATACATTAACAACCGGTATTATTTCTGGAACAAATAGAGAATTATCAGCACCAACAGGTAGAAAAATTTATAATGTAATTCAAACAGATGCTGCAATAAATCCAGGTAATAGTGGTGGTCCTTTATTAAATAGTAATGGAGAATTAATTGGTATTAATACTGCTTCATTAGGTATGGGTGTATCTTCGGGTGTAGGTTTTACTATTCCTATTCATACTGCTTTAAAATCTATTAATGAAATTATTGAAACAGGTTTTGTTCAAAAACCTATTTTAGGTATTTCATATATGGAAAGAAATCCTTCTATTAGTGAATCAGAAAAATCAGGTATTCCTATTATTGATAAAGGTATTCTTATATTAGATGTTCCTACAAATTCTACAGCAGATAAATCAGGATTAAGAGGTCTTAAAATTAATAATATTACTAAAAAAATTGATCATATTGGTGATATTATTATTCAAATAGATAATGATAGTATTAATAATCCAAATGATCTTAATATTGTTTTAAAAAAACATAAACCAAATGATATTATTACTATTAAATATTTAAGAGATAATAAAATTGAAACCACAAAACTAAAATTAGATAATTATAAAGGTACTACATTTACAAAATTAGAAAATGAAAAAATAAATGATGCTGATAATACTGTTAGATTAATTGATATTCCCTTAAAAAATTTAGAACCTGAAATTAAACCTAAACTTTCTTTATAATTTATTTATATATATATAATAATGTACTATAATTTATTTGATAATATTGATATTTTTATTATTATTATGAATTATATTATAAATGATATAGAAATCGCTATTAATAATTTAGAATTAAAAATTTTATTTATAAATAATTTAATAAAAAAAAATAAAAAATATATTTTAAACTCTAATATCCCATTATTTTATAGTTATCGTTTATTTAATTTATATCCTTTATATACAAATAATCGTTTATTTTAAAAAAAATGATTTAATATATATATTAATATAGTTATTATGTTCTCGTTTTTAATTACACCTTATTTTCAAAAAAAATTATATATTGCTTCAATTCCAATTATTTATAAAAAAAATATACTTATAAATTCAGAAAATGTTGATAATTATTTATCAAATTTAAAAAAATGTCATAAATATTATTATTGTATTTATTATTAAATATATCCATATAATATTAATAATTCATTTTTATATTTAGTTATATTATTTTTTTTTTTTTTTTTTAATAATTTATTATCCACTTCATTATTATTTTTCCTTTTTTTTGTTTTTAATTCTTCCATTTATTATTTTTAATTATTTCTATATTTTTATATATTTTATAAAAATTGATTTATTTTTATAAATTATTAATAGAATATGTTTTATATATTAATTATGATTTTATTAAATATTTCTAGAGTTTATTTATTTAATATTCAAAAAAATTTTATTTGTAACAAAAAATCTTATTCAATTAATCATTCTATAAAAGATAATATTTTAAATGATAAAAATATGCCTTTATTATACACTAATCAAAATAAATTAAATAATACTTTATATTCAATTGAACATATTTATCCTATTTCATATTTTAAATTAAAAAATAATAATATTATTATTAATGATATGCATAATTTAATTAAAACTACTAAATCTATTAATAATGCAAGGTCTAATTATAAATATTCAGATTTTAAAGAAATAATTTATATTGATAATTATAATTTTAATATTATATATAATAATATTTCTAATAATAATTGGAAATTATTAGATAATTATAATTATGTTAATTATAAAAAAAAATTATTTATTCCTAATAATAATTCAAAAGGTTTTATTTCTAGAGCTATATTATATATCTCTTTTAATTATGATTTAAATTATACTAAAATTATTAACACTGATACATTAATTAAATGGAATAATAGATATCCACCTAATAGAAATGAAAAATATCATAATTATATTGTTAATAAAATTCAAAAAAAAGATAATATATTTATATCAAAATATAGTAAAATAAATTTAAGAAAAATTTTAAATGGAATTTAAAAAAAATGATTATTTTTGATCATTTATTAAATTTAATATGATTAACCATTATCAAGTTTTTAACTACTACTCTAATTTAATTATTTATTATTTAAATTATAAAATTGATTTTATAATTTCTATTAATCCTATTAAATCTTTATTATTTATCTTAATCTCTTTATATATTATTAAAAAAATTACTGATTATTATATCACATTAATTATTAATAAATCTTTAGATGATATTGAATATTATTTTGATAAAAAATATAATCATAATAATTATGATGAACTTAATTATAGTTTCCCATTAAAAAGAAATCGTACTTATTATGATAATTCTAATAATAGTATTTATAATAAAACTTTAAAAAAAAAATATACTTATTAATTATATATATAATGTTCTCATATTTTTATTACATTTCTTCTTTTTAGTTTTTTTTCTATCTATAACAGGTCTAATTGGAACTGTTTCTTCATTGTTTATTTCTTTATTAATTTCATATGTCATTATTATTTTAAAATTATTTATATTCTTTTCTATTAAATTTTTATTTATATCTTCTATTATATTTAATATTGTTTTACCATTTATATTTTCCATTCATTTAATATATTTATATTATATTAATTATAATATATATCATTTTTTTTACATAAAAATAATATTTATTATAAATAAGTAAATTAATTATTATTAACTATATGAATACTTCTGCTGAATTGTTTTCATTTATATTATTATTTATTATTTCATTTATTATATTTTTTATTATATTTTATGCTATTATTACTTTAAAACATTATAATCAAAATATGATTATAAATAATAGACATAGTTTAATTGATTCTATTTCTAAATTATAATTTTATCAAAATCAATAATATTTCTACATATATTTAAAGTTTTTTTTTTATGTGTTATTATAATAACTGTTATATTATATTCATAACTTACATTATTTATTAAATTTAATAATTTTTCTTCATTTTTACTATCTAATGCTGATGTTGGTTCATCTAATAATAATAATTTAGGTTTTTTTATTAATCCTCTAAATATTGCTATTCTTTGTTTTTGTCCTCCTGATAAATTTTCTATATTTTTATTAAAATCTATATCTAAACATAATATATTTTTAATTTTATTATATAATATTTCATCATATTCTTTATTTTTTATTAATATATTATCTTTTACTTTCTCTTCTAAAAGTTCTGGTTCTTGACCTATATATGATACTATATTATTATAATAATATTCTTTATCAAATGATTTAATTGGTATATCATCTATTGTAATTTTACCATTATTTGGATTATATAATCCTAATATTAATTTTATAAATGTACTTTTTCCACTTCCTGATGAACCTGTTATTGCTGTTATTGAATATGGTTTAAATAAAAAATTTAAATTTTTAAATATATACATACTATTATCATTATATTTAAATGATAAATCAGATATTTTAATTGTTGGAATACAATCATTTATATTATCATATTTATAATATCCCCAATTTTCTATTTCTGATTTTATATTATTATTAAATATTTTATTAATTCTTTTTAATGGTAATTTATTTTTAACAAAATCTTTTTTTATAATTTTAAATTCATTAAATATATTATTAAATTCATTTATATATAATGTAAATTCATATATTATATTATATGATATATTAATATATATTCCTATATATATTAATAAACATTGTAATGAATTATTTATACTTCCTTGTATTAAAAAATTAATACCATAATAAAATGCTTCATTATTTTTATAATTTATTGAATTTATATATCCTATCTCTAATTTTTTTTTTAAATTTTCTTCTAAACCTAATGATTTATATGTTAATATTTTATTTATATAATTTGATATTTTTTTTCTCTCTTCTATTTCTAATTTATTCATTTTATCAACACTATATTCATAAAAATATTTATTATATAGTTCTTGTATATAATATTGTATTATTCCAAATATTAAACTAGTAATATATAAATATAATGATTTATTTATTAATATATATGTTATCACACTAAAATGTATTATATTTCTTACTGACATATTTAATAATATTGTATATAAATCTGCTATTTTTTTACTATCATGTAATATTAATTCTATTATTTCTGTTTTGTCATTATTATTATAATAATTTATATTTTTATTTAGCAATAATTCAAATATATCTTTTTTTATATTTATTGATATTATATTTATATATTTTGTAAATATATATCCTCTTAATCCTGCAAATAAATTTCCAAATATTTTATATAATACATATGATAATATATATATATCTAATTTATTATCATTTGTATTATTATTATCATTTAATAATATCTTTGTTATTTTTGTATATAATAATGGTGTATATGATACTATATATGATGATATTCCTCCAAATATTAAACCTGATATAATTTGTAATTTTATATTTTTATAATAATTATAAATATAAAATTCATTTATATTATTATTATATTTTGTTATATTATTATTCATATATACAATCTATATATTTTTATATTATATATTATATATCATATATTATTATAATATATTTATATATAAATATATTATTATATAATAGAATAATATATATTTTATATTATGAATTCTATTGATAAAAAATCTATTCAAAAAAATAATAATAAACTTAATATAATAAACTGGAATGAAAACTTTAAAAAAGACAAAAGTAATAAGATAAAATATGATTTGTGGGAATCTAACAAAAATGATAAAACAGTTGGTGGTATAAATAATTTAGTTACTAGAATAATTACTAGAAGATTTTTATTTAAACTTGTACCAATACATACTGAAAATAAATCTAAAAAAACTGTAATTACTAAAAAAGTTAAAAAAACTAAAAAAAATGAAAAAAATAAAAAAAATGAAAAAACTAAAAAACTAAAAAAATCTAAAAAATCTAAAAAATAAAATTTATATTTTTTTTTTATAATTATAAAAATAATATATTATTTTATATACCTCCTCCTCGTAATCTAAGTACAAGATGTAATGTTGACTCTTTTTGTATATTATAATCTGCTAATGTTCTACCATCTTCTAATTGTTTACCAGCAAAAATCAATCTTTGTTGATCTGGTGGTATTCCTTCTTTATCTTGTATTTTACTTTTAATCATATCAATTGTATCTCCACTTTCCACTTCTAATGTAATTGTTTTTCCTGTTAATGTTTTAACAAAAATCTGCATCCTTTAATATTAATTAATATTTTATTTTTATATAATAATATTATTTAAATATAAAGTGTTAATTATATATTAATAATATATAAATATTAAATTATAATATATGTTAATATATTATATATTTATAATGATTAAATTTTTAAATAATATTTTTAATTTAAATCCTCTTAAAAATTGTTATGATATTATAAAATATACTGATATTGATAACGATATTGATAATAATGATGAAAATAATAAAAGATTAAATGATTTCAAATATGATAATTATAATCCACCCTTTTACTGGAATAATAATCAATATAATACAATTTTAAAAAAAAGAAAGAAAAAAAAATATAAAAATAAAAATAGAACTGAAAATGAAAATATAAAAGAATATGAAAATGAAAATATAAAAGAAAATGAAAATAGAACTGAAAATGAAAATATAAAAGAAAATGAAAATAGAACTGAAAATGAAAATATAAAAGAAAATGAAATAGGAGATTTAAATAATTCAGATAATGATAGTGATATATATGATAAAATATCAGATATAGAAGATATTAAGGATGATTAATAAATATATTATTTAAATAATAGAGAATATAATAAAATGAAATAATGATTAATTATATATATTTATTTTTTGTAAATATGTGTAATTATTTTAGTTATTCAATAATAAAAAATCAAGATACTGAATTAAGTGAAAAATTATTATATAAAAAATTAAATTTAGGAGAATCAGAAAATTTTTATGAACATAAATATACTATGGATATAGAAGAACATAAAGAAAAATTAAATAAAGAATATTATCAAAAAATGAATAATTAAATAATAATATATTATAATATTAGAATATTATAATATTATAATAATAATGTCAAAAACAAAATTAAATTATAAATTAAAAATAGATAAAAAATTAGAATCATATCTAGATTTAAATAAAAATGATAAATTATTATTAAAAGATATTTTATTTAAAAATAATGCTTATATAGCAGGTGGTTTTGTATTATCAGCAATAACTGATTCATTTGAAACAAGTGATATTGATATATATATAAATGAAATTAATTTTAATAGATTTATAAATGATTTAAAAAAATTAAATAACTTTAAATTTAATGTTTATAATAAATTAAGTGAAAGTTATTTTAATTATATTCATCAAAATAATATAGAAGATCCATTAATAGATACAACAAATATTATAAAAGAACAGTTTTGTTCAACAAGTAATAATGAATTTACAAATATTAGTAGATATGAAGCAGATTATAGAGCAATAAATACATGTAATTTTGTTATATCAAGTGAATATGATTTATCATTTTTTAAAAAAAATGGAATTAAATTTAAAATAGAAATTTTTATTAATGATAAAAGATGTGATATAATGATAATAAATAAAGATAGAAATTTATTAGATGTAGTTAGTAATTTTGATTTAACTTGTTGTCAATTATGGTATGATGGTTTTAAAATGGATGGAACACATTTAAAAGATATTTCAAATAAAATAACATATTTAAATCCAGATTATTTAGAATCATTATTAGATAATAATGAATTTATAATAAACAGAATAGGAAAATATAAAAGTAGAGGATATAAAATACATATACCAAAAATAAATTTATGTAAAAGTAGAACTATTGAAAGATTAACAACATTATCAGGATATAAAAATGAAAGTTTTATAAAAAAAAATAAGTTATATAAAATAGAAAATTTAGAAGCATTTGCAGTTAAATTAATAATAGACTATATAAAAAGAGATTTACTTTATCTTATAAGTTTATTACATTTAAATTATGATGTTCATAGTTTTAAATACATATTAAATGTAGATGGATATATATATGGAATGAGATATCCTATAAAATCATATCAAAAATATCAAAAAAAATTAAAAATTTTTAAGAATCAAAATGAAAATATAACTTATATTTTAGGTAAACTACATGAGTATATAGATAAATTAGAATGTAATAATATATGCTATTTAGATATAGAATTAAATAAAATAAAAAATAAAAATATTACCCAATCATATGTAATATTTGAAACATTAGTAAATTATTTTAATGCATTTAAAAATTTTACATTTAATGAATTAGTATCAAATACTTATTTTTATTTTGGTATTAGTATTAATTATGTAGTAAATTATTTTATAAATATATTTACTAGTAATTTAGAATCTTTCAATGCGTATTCAGAACATTATGTCAACGACCAAAATTTATCACAACAGTTGAGAATTAAAGTGGATAGAGATAAAAATATGCAAAAAGTATTAAATATGTTCAAAAGAATTTTAAAAAGAGAAGATGAAGATTTAGAAGAAAAGTTTATAAAAAAATATATAAAAGATATAGATAGAGATTATAATTTAAAATGTAAAAGAACATTAAAAAATATAGATTTTGATGATAATATTATAAGTAGTTTAAGAGGAAATGATATTATAAATATGGAGACAGATATTAATGTAAAAGATTATATTGAAAGTTCAGATAATAATATGTGTTTTATAAATGTTGTAGAAAAAAATGGAAATATAAATTATTATCCATATTTAGTAACTAGAACAAGTTTATTACAGTTTATGTTAGATAAAAATTCAGGATGGTTTTATAAATGTAATAGACCAAATAGTATATCTACAGCAGATAAAAATAATTTATACATAAAAATACCATTTGAAATAATAATTTGGATAAATTATAATGAATTATGTTATATATTAAAAAACAAAATGCAAATAATATTAGTTAAAAATGTAGAACAAATTAAACATAGTGTATCACATGATTTAGTTTATCAAAATGAAGTTGGTAGTGATCCATCTGCAGTAAGTGCAAAACATTGTCAAGAAGGTTCAGAAATAGATATATATGAGATTTTTATATATAAAAATTCAAATAAAAATTCTTTTTTAAAAACAAGTTCAAAAGAATTTATATTAAATAAAGATAATATAAATATAAATAAAAATAAATTAAAATCAACTAAATCATTATCGCTTAAAAAGAAATCAAAATCAATGTCAAAAACAGTTAAACTAAAATCATTATAATTTTTTTTTTATTATTATATTATAGTATTCTAATTAAATGTCTTCACAATATACATATAAATCAAAAATAGACGATAAACTCAAAGTTATTTTAAATACTGATTTAAATTATTTTAAAAAAATATTATTAAAAAATGAAGCATATATAGCTGGTGGGTTTTTATTATCTGCAATAACTAATTTATATGAAACAAGTGATATAGATATTTATATTAATGAAATAAATTTTAATAGATTTATAAAAGATTTAAAAAAATTAAATAATTTTAAATTTAATATATATTCTGATCCTAATCCACCAATATGGGGTATGGATGATTTTTATCATAATACAACTGTAAAAAGTAAGTATTATTATAGTGTAGAAACTAGAAGAAATATAGGAAATGAAATATATTGTTCATCAGAAAATTCTGATTTAGATATAGGAAATCATAAGGCACCGCACTGGAAAGATAAAAAACCAAAATTATGTAATATAGTTATAGCAAGTGAATATGATTTATCTTTTTTTAAAAAAAATGGAATTAAATTTAAAATAGAAGTATTTATCAATAATTTTAAATGTGATATTATGATATTAAATAAAAAAAGAAAAGTATTAGATGTAGTAAGTAATTTTGATCTTACTTTTTGTCAATTATGGTATAATGGTTCAAAATTTAGTGGAACACATTTAAAAGATATTTCAAATAAAATTGGCTATTTAAATCCAGATTATTTAGAATCATTAATAAAAAATAATTATTTTATATTAAATAGAATTGAAAAATATAAAAAAAGAGGTTTTGATATTTATAATGTGGCGGGTGATATAAGTAATATAGATATATCAAAATTTCATTTATCATCATATAATAAATATGAAATAGAAGATATTGAAAAATTTTTAGTTAAAATATATATAGATTTAATTAAAAAAAGATTTAATTTATTGTTATCTTTATTAAAAAATAATTATATTAGTAGTAATAATAAATATGTTTATAATATAGTTTCAATACCTAATAAGATTACAACATTTGAGAGAAAAGTTCTATATGGAGCTGTAAATGAATTAGAAATATTTAGTAATGCAGAGTATATTTTAATAGAAAATAATAAAAAAGAAGCATATGACAAATTAGAATGTAAAAATAGATGTTATTTAGATTTTGAATTAAATAAAATTAGAAATTTAAATATAAATCAATCAGAAATAATATATGAAACTTTATTAAATTATATTAATTCATTTACAAATTTTACATTTAATGAATTAATATCAAATACTTATTTATATTTTGGAATTAGTATAATTAAATCATTAAAATTAATTAGAAATTATTTTGTAGCAATATATGATGACTATTTTAAAAATGATATAACAATACAAAAAATACTAATGACTACAGCAGAATATTTAAAAAAAAAAGAAAGATTTAAATATATGTGTGATACATTAAAAGATATTACTAAAAAAGTTTCACATGATGAAGAAGATATAGATGAAGAACTAAATCAAATTAATTTATTAACAGATGATATTAATAACAAATATAACTTAACTTGTATTAATGAATTAGATCAAATAGATGTAGATCAAAATAGAATTATAAATTTAAAAGGAGATGATGTTATAAATATGGAGTATGATATTAATATTAGAGATTACATAAAAAAAAATGAGGATAATATGTGTTTTATAAATATTGTAGATGATGAGAATGGAAATATAAATTATTATCCATATTTAATAACTAGAACAGATTTAATGAGATTTTTATTAGATAAAAATTCTTGTTGGTTTTATAAATGTAATAGACCAGATTCAATTGCAGATATAGATAGAGCAAATTTATATATAAAAATTCCATTTGAGTTAATAATGTGGGTTTATTATAGTGATTTATGTTATATTTTAAAAAATAAATTACAAATTGTATTTTTTAAATATTTAAGAAATATTAAACATAGTGTTTCACACGATTTAGTTTATCCTAATGAACCTGGTAGTCAACCAAATTTTGTTAGTTCAAAACATTGTCAAGAGGGTTCTGATATATATACATATACTGCATATCAAGCTAGAAATTTAACATTAAGAGCAAAATCTATATCAAAATCTAAATCAAAAGAATTTACTTTAAAAGTAAATAATATAAATATTGTAAATAAAAATAAATTAAAATCAACTAAATCATTATCTCCAAAAAAAAAATCAAAATCTGTATCAAAAACTGATAAAAGTAAAGCAAAATCATTATAATTATTATTTTTTTTTATTAAAATAAAAACTAATATTATCATTAATTTTTTTATTTCTTTTCCATTTTTTTTTATGAATATCTTCTAATGCTAGTTTTTTTCTTAATAAAGTTAATTCAAATTGTTCTATATTAATAAATTCATAAACTAACTCTTTAATATTAGAATGTTCAAAGAAATCCTCAAAAAAATTAAAAAAATTATCTAATATATCATGTTTATATTGCATATTATTTAATGCTTTAATAATATAGATTATTTTTTATCATATCTAATTTTTTTTAAATCATCATTATTATTATTTTGATAATTATTTGAATTATAATCTAACATATATGATGATGAATCATTTAATTGTGGTTTATAATTTAAAAAATAATTTAAAGCATTATTATTATAACTTTTTTCAGTTTCAATATTTTCTTCTTTATAATTATTAGTTTTATATATATCTTTTTTAATTTGATTATATAAATCTAATGCAACTTCATTTATTTTTTTTATTAAAATTATTTCATCTTTTAACCATACTCTAGATATATTTTTATTTTGTAAATAAATTAGTCCAATAGATGTACCCCATATTAATCCTAATCTTTCTGTTTTTAATTTTTTACTATAATTTGTCATAAATAAATTATATGCTATTTCACCAAAATTTTCAATACATATTTTACTTATTATACCCCATAAAAACCATATACTATCATTATCTGTATGTTTATATATTGTTTCAAATTTATATGTTTTTCTTGATATATAATCAAAAATATTTCTTAATTGTTCTGATGTATCAATTAATTCATTTTCATTATTTATATTATTTATATTATTTATTATATTCATAATACTAGCAATAATAGTTTTAGAAATATTATATGTTTCACTATCAGAAGGTGGCATTATTTCTTCAAATTTAGTAATATAATAATAATCTAAATTTTTATTATCTTCAAAAATATTTATTATTTTATCTCTTAATTTATTTATAGATAACATACCAGATTTTGATTTAGGATTTTTAATATATATATCACATACAATACATAATTTTGTTACTAATATATATATATCTTTAATAACAATTTTATCATTTTTAATAAAACTTTCAATTTCTTCAATAATATCTATCCATAAACGAATATCTTGTAATGTAATAAATGTACCAATATAGGAAGCAATTGCAATAAAAGTATTTTCAATAATTTCATTATTTTTATTTTCTAATATTAATTTTGTTACTAAATATATACTTTCTTGTATTTGTGCTTTGTATATATTATTATATAATTCAATATTATACATTTTATTATATTATTAATATATTTTTT
>CERI01117355.1_pt1 | contig 13975 bp, 10 predicted proteins | sample 350261 | NCBI WGS metagenome assembly CERI01 (sample SAMEA2620979, study PRJEB7988) | marine metagenome | isolation source: saline water (ENVO:00002010), including
CTAATCCTCTCCCATGCGTAGCCATATAATTGATGTCCTCAGGGCGCACTTTTTCAGCTGCCATTATTAAATCGCCTTCATTCTCACGATTTTCATCATCTACCATAATCACCATTTTGCCGGCTCTGATATCAGCAATAATATCCTTGATATCTGCAAAAGTGTTATTTAAAACGCTGGGATGAACAGTTGTATTATTAGACATAATTCTTTATCTCAAGAGGATTTTTCAAGTGTATTTCTTTCCCTGGTAATTAATTTCTCTAAATACCGAGCTAATAGATCTACTTCAATATTGACGATTGATCCCTCAATATAATCACCAATGATTGTCTCATCAGCAGTATAAGGAATAATATTTAAATCAAAGATGTCACCAGATACATTATTTATAGTAAGACTAACACCATCTACGCATACCGAACCTTTCTTAACTATGTAATGAGAATATTCAGTTGGAACTTCGATAGAAATTCTAACTGAACGAGCATCTGACATTATTGATTTTACATACCCAACACAATCAACATGACCGCTTACTAAATGTCCTCCAAGTCGGTTGCCAAAACTTAAGGCTGGCTCTAAATTAATAATAGAACCTATTTCGAGTTTTCCCAATGCAGTAACATCAAGGGTTTCATTAGAAACATCGGTGTCAAATCCATCATCCCTTAACGATACAGCTGTTAGGCAAACGCCATTAACCGCAATACTCTCACCTTCTTCGTAACTACTCCAGGGTAAATCATTTGAACTCACGCTAAGTTTTACATCACCATCCTTCCACTTTAATGCAGTAATGCATCCTTTTGCTTTGATTATCCCTGTAAACATTAGTTAGCCTTATTAAATGAGGTAATTATTCGAGTGTCTGATCCAACTCTGCGTGTATCAGAAATTACTAACTCCTCACGGTCTACTAGTGAAGTCCATGACGGTGTACTTGCAAGTTTAATAGTTTCACTTCCCATAATGTGTGGTGCCTGATAAATAATAAGCTCATCAACAAGTTTTCTCTCCAAAAGATAACCAGAGAGCGTTGGACCGGCTTCAATCAAAAGATTATTAATACCTCTTGAAGCAAGCTCTTCAAAAACTTCACGACAATCGACTAGGCCATTTATACTTTTAAATAATTTTACTTCAGCATTAAGACGCATTAAGTTTTTTGATTTTTTATTATTAGTGCAACATACCAGATTTTTTCCAGAGAGTTTCAGTATTGATGCAGTAACTGGTGTTCGCAAATGACTATCAAGAATTACTCGAATAGGTTGAATTCCACCAGTCTCTATATTATTTTCTCGAATGTTCAATAAAGGATCATCTTCTAGAATAGTACCAATTCCAGTCATGATAGCCCCAGCTCGAGCACGAAGCTTTTGTACATCCTTACGTGCCGCAGAACTTGTAATCCATTGACTTTCACCATTTTTCATGGAGATCGCACCATCTATACTAACTGCAAGCTTAAGCTGAATAAAAGGTCTTTGCTTAGTAACTCTCATTAAAAAGCCTCGATTTAGTTCTTCAGCAGCTGATTTCATAAGCCCATATTCAACTGCTACGCCAGCTGCAATTAATGATTCAAGGGCCTTATCAGAAAACTTCTGCGAAGGATCCTTCGTGGCAGTAATGACTTTTTTTACACCAGCTTTTATAAGAGCTTCAAAACATGGCGGTGTTTTTCCGTACTGAGAGCATGGTTCTAGGGTAACGTATGCTGTTGATCCGTTTGCATTTTCACCGGCATCTTGTAATGCATTAATTTCCGCATGAGCCGCACCTGTTTTTTTATGCCAACCCTGGCCAATAATTTTGCCATCTTTTGCCAATACACATCCAACCATTGGGTTTGGGTGGGCTGTATATTGACCCTTTTTAGCAATACGTAATGCGTTTGCCATAAAAATATGATCTTTAATACTAAAATGTGGCATAAAATTTACTTCTTACTTTTTCTACCAGTCAGATCAGGTAACAATGACATCTGCTCACGATTGGCAGTTGTTTCTGAGATTTTTTGAAGGTTTTTAATTTCATCTTCAAATTCTGTTATGTCTTGGAAACGTCTATAAACAGATGCAAACCTTACATACGCAACCTCGTCAAGCTCATGTAATTCTTGCATTACAAGTTCACCTACTAAGCGAGATGGAACTTCTCTCTCACCCATAGTTAGTAGTTTATGAATTAATTTACCTATTGATTGCTCCAATGCATCACTTGCAACTGGCCGCTTTTCTAGAGCACGCACCATACTAAAACGCAACTTTGCCTCATCAAAAGGTTGGCGACTATCATCCACCTTAATTAACCATGGCATGACTAGTTCAGCAGCCTCAAAAGTAGTGAACCTTTCATGACAGGCTGAACATTGACGTCTCCTACGAATTTGACGACCATCTCCTGCTAGACGAGAGTCAATTACCTTAGTTTCTTCATGAGTACAAAATGGACAGTGCATTTACTTTCAGATTTATCTATATACTGGAAATTTCGAACATAACTCTAAAACATTTTTACGAACTTGCTCTATTATCTCATCATTATTAAGATCATCTAATATATCTGCTATCCAATGAGTAGTCTTTTGAGTTTCATATGTACCAAATCCACGAGTTGTTATTGCTGGGGTGCCAAGCCTTAAGCCACTGGTAACAAATGGTGACTGAGGATCATTTGGAACAGAATTTTTATTCACTGTAATGAAAGCGCGACCTAGTGCATTATCAGCATCTTTTCCTGTAAGACCCTTCTCGATAAGACTTACAAGCATTAAATGGTTATCAGTACCTCCCGAAATAATAGGGTAACCTCTATCCATTAGTACAGAAGCCATGACTTTTGCATTCGAACAAACCTTTTCTTGATAATCCTTAAACTCAGGCTTAAGGGCTTCTTTAAAAGCAATGGCCTTTGCCGCAATAACATGCATCAATGGGCCTCCCTGAGTTCCAGGAAAAACTAAAGAATTAAATTTTTTCGTCAGAACTTCATTTGATCGAGCAAGGATTAGTCCACCTCTGGGTCCACGTAAAGTTTTATGAGTAGTAGTTGTGCAAACATCAGCATGCTGTATTGGATTGGGATAGTGTCCGGTTGCGACAAGACCAGCAACATGAGCCATATCAACTAATAAATAAGCACTTACACTGTCAGCAATTTCACGAAAACGCGCCCAATCGATAACTCTAGAGTATGCAGAAAAACCAGCTATGATCATTTTAGGCTGACACTTATTTGCTAATAATTGTATTTTATCGTAATCAATAAGACCTGTAGCATCATTTATGCCGTATGGAACAACGTTATAAATTTTTCCAGAAAAATTTGCTGGTGATCCATGAGTTAGATGGCCTCCTGCCCCTAAATCCATTCCCATAATGGTGTCTCCAGGAGAGACTAAAGCATGATAAACAGCTACATTTGCCTGAGAACCAGAGTGAGGTTGGACATTTACATAATCTGCACCAAATAATGTTTTAGCGCGTTCAATGGCAAGTGATTCAGCATTATCAACGAACTCGCACCCACCGTAATATCTCTTTCCTGGATATCCTTCCGCGTACTTGTTTGTCAACTTAGAGCCCTGCGCCATCATAATTAAAGGGCTTGCATAATTTTCAGACGCTATCAGTTCTATATGCTGTTCCTGGCGCTGGCTCTCAAGATCAAGAACCTTTGCTATTTCAGGATCGAATGATTCGATACTCTCAAATGAATCTAACATTTTTACTCCAAGTATTAAGAGACTTACAAGCTTACAATACTACCTGTTTAAAGCCTTAGATGGCACTGGATTATTTACACATTAGTTTCAATGAATGACTGAACTACTCTAGTCCATGCTCTAGCGAGATTATGACGGTTGTAACCTCCACCTCCTGTTCCAATAATTCTTCCGCTACTATATTTATCCGCTATTTGACATAAACTTTTTGATGCTATTGAATGAGTCTCTTCAGTCCAGCATAAATGAGCAATAGGATCTCCCTTTAAACTATCTGCTCCACATTGCATGATAATAAACTCTGGCTTTGCCTCTTCTAGGAAACCTTCAACAAGCTTCCAAGCTCTATAAAAATCAGAATCATCAGCTCCAGCTGGGATAGGAATGTTTAACTTTTTACCTTTTGCAAGACCTTTGCCATTTTCAGCAGCTGCACCTGTGCCTGGATAAAAACCAGATCCACTCTCGTGAATATCAACGAATATGAGATCTGGATCTAACTCAAAACCGTAAAAAATGCCGTCGCCATGATGAGCATCGATGTCTACGTATGCTATTTTCCTAATACCAAACTTTTTACGTAAATATTCTATTGCCACTCCGCAATCATTAAAAACACAAAAACCAGCTGCATGATCTCTTGCCGCATGATGTAAACCCGCAATGGGTATGAATGCACGTTTATAGTCTCCACTCATTATTTGATCAACCGCATTAAGAACAGTGCCCACTACAGCTGAGGCAGACTCATAAATTCCTTCTAATACTGGCGTATCTCCATCATCAAAAAAACCTTCACCTATTTTTGATAATTGTGAAACTCTATTAATATGTTCAACGGTGTGAAAAAGAGCTAATTCATCAAAGGCAGCATAACGTGGATAGCCAAAATTAATATGTTTTTCGAATCCAGCTTTATGAAGTTCTGTATGAAATGCGTCATGGCGGTCAACTCCAAATGGGTGCGAGCTACCAAATCCATAATCAGCAATTTCTTTACCCTTATAAACAAGTACAGATTTATTCATCTTTTAAAAACATTTTTTTAAATTAGTAGTAGCATAGTGGATAATACTCTATACCAAATATAATGGATTTATAATGGCACAATATATTTACACTATGAATCGTGTGGCAAAGGTTGTGCCACCTAAAAGATATCTTATTCGCGATATATCTCTTTCCTTCTTTCCAGGCGCCAAAATTGGAGTTTTAGGATTAAATGGCTCAGGTAAATCAACATTAATGCGTATTATGGCTGGCCTAGATTCAGATTTTGATGGTGAAGCACGGCCGCAACCAGGAATAAAAATTGGTTACCTTTCACAAGAACCCGAACTTGACCCAAAAAAAGATGTGCGTGCAAATGTTGAGGAGGGCCTGGGTGAAATTATTGATTTATTGAACCGATTTAATAAGATCAGCGAAAAATTTAGTGAACCACTTACAGAAGAGGAAATGACCAATCTTCTTGAAGAACAAGGCGACTTACAGAACAAGATAGACGCTGCTGGTGGCTGGGAGATTGATCGCAAGCTTGAGGTTGCTGCTGATGCCCTTAGACTTCCTCCTTGGACTGCAGATGTTACAAAGCTATCAGGCGGTGAACGTCGGAGAGTTGCTTTATGTCGTTTATTGCTATCAAAGCCAGATATGCTTTTACTTGATGAGCCTACCAATCATTTAGATGCAGAATCTGTTGCTTGGTTAGAAAGATTTCTTGCTGAGTATCAGAGTACTGTTATAGCTGTTACACATGATCGTTATTTTCTTGATAATGTTGCAGGATGGATACTTGAACTAGATCGTGGCCATGGTATTCCTTGGGAAGGAAATTATTCATCCTGGCTCGAACAAAAACAAAATAGACTTAAAAATGAAGAAGCTGGAGAAAAAGCCCGACAAAAAGCAATGGCGGCTGAATTGGAATGGGTTAAGAGCAACCCCAAAGGTAGACAGGCAAAATCGAAAGCCCGCTTAAGGCAATTTGAAGAAATTTCTTCAACAAGATATCAAAAACAAAATGAAACCAATGAAATATACATTCCACCGGGTGTCCGTCTCGGTGATGTTGTGCTTAAGGTTAATAACCTCAAAAAAAGTTTTGGTAAAACTTTATTAATTGATGGGCTTAGCTTTCAATTGCCGCCGGGTGGAATTGTTGGAGTAATTGGGCCAAATGGTGCAGGTAAAACAACAATGTTTCGTATGATTACAGGTGAAGAAAAACCAGACTCCGGTACACTAGAACTTGGTAAATCTGTACAACTTGCCAGTGTTAATCAATCTAGAGATAGCCTTGATAATGAAAAAACTGTTTGGGAAGAAATTTCAGATGGATTGGATCTTATCCAGGTCGGTAACTACGAAACCTCATCCCGTGCTTATGTTGGTCGATTTAATTTTCGTGGACAAGACCAACAAAAAAAGATTGGTTTATTGTCCGGTGGTGAGCGCAATCGAGTGCATCTAGCAAAAATGCTTCGTACTGGTGGTAATTTATTGTTGCTTGATGAACCAACAAACGATTTAGATGTGGAAACACTTCGCGCCCTTGAAGAAGCGTTACTTGAGTTTCCAGGATCAGCTATTGTTATCTCACATGATCGTTGGTTCCTTGATCGCATTGCAACCCACATATTAGCTTTTGAAGGTAATAGTGAAGTAATCTGGTTTGCTGGTAACTATGCTGATTACGAACAAGATAAAAGGCGCCGCATGGGATCAGATGCTATAAACCCACATCGTATTAAATATAAGAAATTAGATGTATAGTCGAAGGTTTAAAGATTTATCAATAAAAAATAGATAGAAAATATCTATAATGATTATTCAAATGCCATTCTGGCATTTCTAAATATTTGCATCCAAGGGCCCTCATCTCCCCAATCTTCAGGATGCCATGAATTTTGATGTGTCATGGCAACTCTTTCTGGGTGAGGCATCATGATTGTTACGCGACCATCTTGACTACTGAAACCACAAACACCATCAATGGAGCCATTTGGGTTAGCTGGATAAGAGTTCGCAGTATTCCCGTAATTATCTACGTACCTTAAGGCAGTTAGTTGGAGTGAGGTTTTTTGTAAAATATTCTCAGGAAAGAAAGCTCGGCCCTCTCCATGAGAAGTAACAATTGGTATTCGCGAACCAGCCATTCCTTTTAATAAAATTGAGGGGCTCTCGACAATCTCAACAAGACTTAATCTAGCTTCAAACTGTTCGGACTTATTAGGTAAAAAATGCGGCCAATGATCTGATCCTGGAATTAACTCCCGCAAGTTAGACATCATTTGACAGCCATTACAGACACCAAGTGAAAACGTATTTTTACGTTCAAAGAAAACTGCAAACTGATCTCGAGTTTGAGAGTGATGTAAGATCGAGTTAGCCCATCCACCGCCTGCACCAAGTACGTCGCCAAATGAAAATCCACCGCACGCAACGAGGCCTTGATAATTATCCAGAGTATCACGTCCCTCTAGTAAATCACTCATATGAACGTCAATAGCTGAAAAACCAGCTCTTATAAATACCGATGCCATTTCATATTGGCTATTCACACCTTGCTCTCGCAGAATAGCGACACGTGGTTTTAATGATTTATTGAAATTAAAATCAATCTTATCGGAGTGATCAAAAGTCAGCTTTGAATTTAATCCAGGGTTCTTGTTGTCAGATATTTGATCAAACTCTTCTAAAGCTGTTTCAGGGTTGTCACGTAATGATTGAATTCTGAAGCTCATTTCTGACCATTCACGTTGCATTGTTCCGCGATCAAGGCTTAAGATAATTTCATCTTTATCATTAACAGTATTTTTAATTGTAAGTTTTGCTTCACCCCCAACTTTACCAATGACGTTAGCTTGAATTGAGAAATGATCGAGGATCTTTTTTACTTGCTCTAATTTACTCTTCTCTACCTGAATTACAGCTCCTAACTCTTCATTAAAAAGCTCACAAATGAGGTCTTTATGCGATAAATTAAATGATAAAGAAACACCAATCCGACTTGCAAAAATCATTTCTGCTATGGTGACAAGAATACCACCATCACTTCTATCATGATAAGAAAGTAACATTTCTTCAGTATTTAACCTCTGAATGGCTGCAAAAAAATTCTTTAATCGTTCGGGATCATCTAGATCTGGACTATCTCCCCCCACGCGGCAATAAGATTGTAATAAACATGATCCACCCATTCGGTTGGCTCCATGTCCTAAATCTAAAAGTATTAAATAACTTAATTCCTTAGTTGAACGGAGTTGCGGTGTAAGGTGTTTTGTCACATTGGTAACAGGAGCGAATGCCGAAACTATTAATGAAACAGGTGAAACCACTTTATACTCAGCGTTCTTATCTTCCCAACAAGTCTTCATAGACATGGAATCTTTTCCAACTGGTATAGCTATTCCAATTTCACGACACATTTCCTCACTGACAGCTTTAACAGTATCAAAAAGACTGGCGTCCTCTCCGGGGTGTCCTGCAGCCGCCATCCAGTTAGCTGATAGACGTACATCGCTCAGATGTTTAATTGAAGAAGCTGCTATATTTGTTATAGCTTCAGCTACTGCCATACGGCCGGATGCAGGGGCATTTGTAGATGCTAATGGAGTTCGCTCTCCCATCGCCATGGCTTCTCCAGTTTTACAATTAAAGCTAGAAGCAGTAATTGCAACATCACTAACCGCAATTTGCCATGGTCCAACTAATTGATCCCTCACACTAAGACCGCCTACTGTTCGATCACCAATATGTATTAAAAATGATTTATCTGACACGGCTGGAAATCGCAATACTCTCAGTACAGCTTCTTTAAGCTCAATACCTTCAAGATTTACTTCACAATTTATTGCTGCTACTCGATTCACAACTCGTTCCATTTTTGGTGGATTTCCAAAAAGCAATTCCATTGGAATATCAACGATATGGTTGTTAAAAAGTCTGTCATTGACAACAAGTTTTTTATCATCAGTAAGTGTTCCGATAACTGATACTGGACACCTCTCACGATTGCAAATCTTCTTAAAATCTTCTATTTGTTTATCTTCTATAATTACTACATAACGTTCTTGTGCTTCATTGCACCAAATACCCATAGGGGACATGCCTGGCTCTGCATTTGCAATTTCACGAAGCTCAATATATGCGCCATGATTACTATGATCTATAGCCTCTGGAACTGCATTTGATAGACCTCCAGCGCCAACATCATGAATTAATAATATTGGATTGTTTTTACCCATCGCACAACAACGATCAATTACCTCCTGAGCTCGTCTTTCCATTTCTGGATTACCCCGTTGAACTGAAGCATAATCAAGTTCTTCTGTTGAGCTTCCACTTGAGAGAGATGATGCAGCTCCACCCCCAAGTCCAATTAACATTGATGGGCCACCAATTATTACAACCTTTGCGCCAACTGGAACATCAATCTTAATAGCATGCTCTGTACGAATATTGCCAACTCCACCTGCGATCATTATAGGCTTGTGATAACCGCGTATTTCATTTTCTTGCAAACCTGGCAAATGACTTTCATAAGTTCGAAAATAACCTAATAAATTTGGCCTTCCAAATTCATTATTAAAAGCTGCGCTTCCGATGGGTCCATCGAGCATAATTTCTAAAGGAGTAGCTATTCGATCTGGATGAGGAAAATTATCCTCCCAAGGTTGAATATATCCTGGAATTCTCAAATGTGAGACTGTAAATCCTGAAAGACCTGCTTTTGGTCTTGCTCCGAGTCCTGTGGCACCCTCATCTCTTATTTCACCCCCAGAACCAGTAGCTGCGCCAGGAAATGGTGAAATTCCTGTAGGATGATTGTGAGTTTCCACTTTCATAAGGATGTGAATTGGTTCATCGGCATAAGAAAATTCACGGTCTTTAGCTGAGGGTATTAGACGCGGCCCCTCCCATCCTTTTATGACAGCAGCATTATCGTTATAAGCTGAAATAACATCTTTAGGTGTTTTTTCCGTAGTCGACTTAATCATAGAAAACAGTCTTTGACTCTGTTTTATACCGTCAATTACCCAGGAAGCATTAAATATTTTATGACGACAATGCTCTGAATTTGCTTGAGCAAACATCATAAGTTCAACATCTGTTGGGTCGCGCTCTAATTCAAAATAACTATTTACAAGGTACTCTATTTCACTTGAACTTAAAGCCAAGCCTAAATTATTATTAGCAGCAAGTAATGCACTCCCTCCTTGGCTCTTAAGAGGTATACTTACAACGGGTTGAGGCATGTGGGTTACAAATAACATTTCTATTTCTTCTATAGAAGTACAAATAGAATCTGTCATTCGATCAAAGAGTTTAGAAGATAGCGAAGTAGCGTCCTTTTCATTAACTTTTTTTGAAAATTCTACTGAATATCGAATTCCTCTCTCGATGCGTTCAATAGAGTTAATACCGCATACATGCGCTATGTCAGTTGCCTTTGATGACCAAGGGGAGATTGTTCCAACGCGGGGCACAACAAAGAATTCAAAAAAATTATCTCTCAGCTTAGATGGTTTTTGACCTAATGATAAAAGGTCTTTTAATTTAAAAAGCTCTTCATTAGTTAATTTTTTATTTGTTGGTAAAAAATAAACATAATTAGCTTGTAGCTTTTCGACATACTTGTTAACACTTTGCAACTCCCGAGTTAACTTTATTAGTCGAAAATTAGATAGGGCCTGTTGACCTGGTAATTCAAGCATAGTGACCAAAATTCCAAGACTAAATAAATAAGAAAAAAAAGTGATCTTTAAATAAATAGCACCTTTTAACGGACTTAACTTTTATCTCCTGGTGTGTACATTGGCATTGGAAACTGAGCGACATTGCCATTCTGTAGCTTTGAGATTTTACTCACACCCTGTTTATCAACCTCATCGATTCGGATTATTGCATGCATCGGCAGATGAGTTCTTTTTACATTTTGAAATTCTGATTTAATTTTTTCTTCTGATGGGTCAACAACTAAAGTAGTTCGCTCTCCAAAAACTAATTCTTCAACCTCAACAAAACCAAACATATCGCCGTGACCTACACTACGAGCATAAATCTCATACACTTCGCCCTGACTCATGAAGACGACTTTATAAAGTTTCTTTTTACTCATTATTGAATTTACAAAATTAAAAAAGAGTAGTTTACTCAAAAAAAAAATTTAGTGCATTTTTTTACAGGGATTTTTTAAAATTTAAGATTTCATCAAATTCATTTAATTCTATTTTTTCGTCTTTCTATTAAATTATCCACGACTGATGGATTAGCCAATGTTGATATATCTCCTAGATTTTCATAATCATCGGCTGCAATCTTTCTTAAAATACGCCTCATAATTTTGCCTGAACGGGTCTTTGGCAAACTTGGAGCCCATTGCAGTAAATCAGGTTTTGCAATTGGTCCTATTTCCTTGCGGACCCATTGTTGTAATTCTATTTGCAAGCCTTCGTTTTCATCTATTCCAGACATTAGTGTGACATAAGCATATATTCCTTGACCTTTAATATCATGTGGAAACCCTACTACTGCAGCTTCTGCAACATCATGATGAGCAACAAGGGCGCTCTCAATTTCAGCCGTTCCCATGCGATGACCTGAAATATTCAATACATCGTCTACTCGCCCAGTAATCCAATAATAACCATCCTTATCACGACGCGCACCATCGCCAGTAAAATACTTTCCTTCATAAGTTGAAAAATAAGTCTCTATAAAACGTTGGTGATCTCCATAAATAGTCCGCATTTGACCGGGCCAGCTATCATTTAAAACTAAAATGCCTTCAGCTTCTCCATCTTGAGTGACACCTTCCCCATCAACAATTTCGGGTTGTATCCCAAACAATGGAAATGTTGCAGAGCCTGGCTTTAATGCTGTAGCTCCTGGTAGAGGGCTAATTAAAATACCGCCAGTCTCAGTCTGCCACCATGTATCAACAATAGGGCAACGGTTATCGCCAACTACGTTGTAATACCACTCCCAAGCTTCTGGATTTATTGGCTCTCCAACAGAGCCTAATAAACGAAGTGTTTTTCTAGAAGTTCTTTTGACGGGATCATCACCATCTTTCATCAACATACGAATCGCAGTGGGAGCTGTATAGCAGATATTAACTTGATGTTTATCGCAAATTTCCCAGAATCGTGAAGTATTTGGATAATTTGGAACACCCTCAAATATTAGAGAAGTAGCTCCATTAGCAAGTGGACCATAGACAATATAACTATGACCAGTAATCCAACCAACATCTGCTGTACACCAATAAATTTCATTTGAATGATAGTCAAACACATATTCATGTGTCATTGATGTATAAACAAGATATCCGCCTGTTGTGTGTAAAACACCTTTTGGCTTTCCAGTGGAGCCAGACGTATAAAGTATAAATAGAGGATCCTCAGCCCCCATTTCTTCGCATGGACAATCATCATCAACTTGACTTTCCATTTCATGTAGCCAAACATCTCGACCTTGAGTCCATTCAATGTCTATCCCAGTATTTTTTACGACCAATACTTTCTCTAAAGTTGTTACCTCATCTCTGGCTGCTGCGATATCCACATTTTCCTTTAGAGGTGTCCCTCTACCTCCACGAATTCCTTCATCAGCAGTAATAACAATATTTGACGCGCAATCATGAATTCTTCCTGCAAGAGCATCTGGTGAAAAACCACCAAAAACCACAGAGTGAATAGCTCCAATTCGAGCGCAAGCTAGCATTGATACGACTGATTCTGGAATCATTGGCATATAAATAGTAATTCGATCGCCTTTTTTTGCTCCTAACTTCTTCAATATATTTGCTAGCTTACAAACTTTACGATGCAATTCAGAGTAAGTAATTTCAAGATTATTATTGGGATCATCTCCTTCCCATATAATAGCTGTTTGATTTCCCTTAGATTCAAGGTGTCGATCTATGCAATTAAAGCAAGCGTTTAAGGTGCCATCTTCGAACCAGCGTATATGTAAATCATCTTTTTCAAAACTCACATTCTTAGTTTTAGTAAATGGTTTTATCCATTGAATTCGTTCAGCTTGATTTTTCCAAAAATTTACATTGTCTTCTATGGAGCATGCATACATATCTTTATATTTATTTTCATCAATAAGCGTATGCCTTTTGACTGATTTTGGAACTTGATAAACATGCTTTTCCATATCATTTAAACCCTTTTTGAATTTAATTAATTTAAATTTAAGTACATATAAAATTAAATATTAAAAGTTTTTTATCTCATGATTATAAAAATTTATATCAATTGCTTAACTATGAATTCTTTCTAAAAAGCATATCTAAAGTACGAAATGCTTTAAATTCAAGGTAGTTATTACTTGGATCACAAATAAAAAAAGTAGCTTGTTCTCCAACTTGGTCCTTAAAGCGCAAATGAGGATCAATAACAAAATCAACTTTTGTTTTTTCAAGTTTTGATGCTAATTGCTTATAATCTTTCCACTCTAAAATTACTCCAAAGTGTGAAGCTGGTATAGCACACCCATCAACTTGATTTGTATTAACAGATGGATGATCTTTTGTCTCTACTAGATGGGCGACAAGCTGGTGACCAAAGAAATTAAAATCTATCCATCTTGCAGACTCTCTGCCAGTTGAACAACCTAATATATTGCAGTAAAAATCTCGAGACTTTTCAAGATCAGTCACAGGAAATGCTAAATGAAAGAGAGGCAGATTACCCATAAACTTTACCCCATTAGATAAAATTTAATAGTATCAAAAATATCGACTTAAGCTTGAAATTTATAGGTTATTGACCTACTAAAGTTATAGCTTTAACGTTGTATCATGAAAAATACCAATCTTTCTAAGGAATATTAGAATGAAAATCTTGGTAGACGCAGACTCCTGTCCAATCGTAGTCAAAGAAATACTCTATCGAGCTGCTAGGCGGACCAATGTTCAGCTAACACTCTTCGCAAACCAGGCGCTTAGAATTCCGTTATCTCCAAATATTACTTCAGTGCAGGTTGAATCAGGCTTTGATATTGCTGATGACGAGATCATCAAACATTTAGAGCTTGGCGACCTAGTAATCACAAGCGATATACCGCTGGCTGCCCGAGTCATCGAAAAAGGTGGCTACGGCATAAGCCCACACGGCGAAATGTTTACACAGGAGAATATTGGTGAGCGACTTAATATGCGTGATTTTCTCGATACTATGCGATCCAGTGGTATCCAGATGCGCGGAGGTCAAGCTGCTTTCAGTC
>CERI01017479.1_pt1 | contig 13973 bp, 13 predicted proteins | sample 350261 | NCBI WGS metagenome assembly CERI01 (sample SAMEA2620979, study PRJEB7988) | marine metagenome | isolation source: saline water (ENVO:00002010), including
CGTTCTAGCGATAATAAATGGTGGATGGATATTCAATATGCTTATTATTTCATGCGGTCTAATTGCTTTTAGAGAATTTTTATCTCTTAAATCTAAAAATGATAACTTTCTCGTATGGTTATTATTTGGATGCTTTTATGTACTGGGAAGTCTTTTTTGTTTAATAGTATTACGAGATATTGATCAGAACTTAGGTTCATACTTTACGCTCTTAATTTTTGCAGGCGTATCCATAAATGACTCTTTTTCTTATATATTTGGTAAGTGGATTGGGGGTAAAAAAATTGCACCCTCTATCAGCCCAAAAAAAACATATGCCGGTCTTATAGGAGGGCTTTTGGGTACTATATTTTATGTTTTAATATTTAATCATTATTTTTTTGAATTAAACTTTAGAGATATGTGTGTTTTCATTTTTATTTTAAATATTGTTGGTTTTTTTGGAGATATTTTCGAATCTTCATTAAAAAGAAGAGTAAAAATTAAGGATTCTTCTCGTCTTTTATTGGGTCACGGAGGAATGTTAGATAGGTTAGACTCTTTAATATTGACAACTCCGGTCACATTGTTTTATGTTATTGCGTATTATTTATGAGTAAAAAGATTAAATCAATATTAGCAACCGATTGCGGTAGTACTACCACCAAGGCCATTCTCATTGAATGGAAAGAAGATAGATACAGGCTGACCTATCGAGGTGAAGCACCAACAACTGTAGAAGCTCCATTTGAAGATGTAACTAAAGGTGTATTGAATGCTGTAATGGAAGTTGAGGAGTTGTCTGGCAGAACTATTCTAGATGGCGATCAAATTATAACACCAGATAGCGGTAAAAAGGGCGTAGATATTTATGTTTCAACAAGCTCTGCTGGGGGTGGATTACAAATGATGGTAGCTGGTGTGGTAAAATCAATGTCTGGAGAAAGCGCAGAAAGAGCTGCATTAGGCGCAGGTTCAATCGTGATGGATGTTTTAGCTTCAAACGATGGAAGATTGCCACATGAAAAAATTACACGTATACGACAATTAAGACCTGATATGATATTGTTGTCTGGCGGAACAGACGGTGGAACCACAACACACGTTATGGAATTAGCTGAAATTTTAGCCGCAGCAAATCCAAGACCTCGTTTAGGACAAAATTATAAGCTACCTGTTATTTATGCTGGAAATAATAAAGCACAAGACTCTATTCAATCGACGCTTGGAGAAATTTCTGACTTAGATATCGTTGATAATATTAGACCAGTTCTTGAAAAAGAAAATCTAGAACCATCTAGAGATAAAATACATGATCTATTTATGGAGCATGTTATGGCTCAAGCTCCCGGATACAAAAAGCTTATGTCTTGGACTGATGCACCAATTATGCCAACGCCCGGAGCTGTTGGTTCGCTTATTGAAATGATTGCAAAAAAAGAAGGTATATCAGTGGTAGGTGTAGATATTGGTGGAGCAACAACTGATATTTTTTCCGTGTTTGAAGAAAAATTTAACCGTACGGTAAGTGCTAACCTTGGCATGAGCTATTCGATTTGTAATGTATTGGCTGAATCGGGTCTTGATAATGTTTTAAGATGGGTACCGTTTGATATTGATCGAAGCGAACTAACTAATCGAATTGGTAATAAGATGATTCGCCCCACTACAGTACCGCAGTCTTTAGAAGAACTTGTTATTGAGCAAGCTATTGCTAGAGAAGCATTAAGATTGTCTTTCATTCAGCATAAAGAATTTGCAACTAGCTTAAAGGGAGTCCAATCAGAGCGTACTATTTCAGATGCTTTCGAGCAATCATCAAGTGGACAATCATTAGTTAATATGATGGACTTGGACTTATTAGTTGGTTCTGGTGGTGTGTTATCACATGCTCCTCGTCGACAACAGTCTGCAAGAATGCTTATTGATGCTTTTATGCCTGAAGGTATTACACAATTAGCAGTCGATTCAATATTTATGATGCCTCAGTTGGGAGTTTTAGCAAACATTGATAAGAAAGAATTAAAAGAAGATGCTAGTCAAGCGGCATTAGAAGTTTTCGATAATGACTGCCTTATTAGGCTAGGAACTTGCGTTTCTCCTGTTGGAAAAGTAAAACCAAAATCAAAAATGGCACAGATTTCCTTAACTTTTAAAGATGGTTCATCAAAAGAAATTGAAATTATGGAAGGCTCGTTAGAAATGATTGAAGTTCCTTATGAGGAAGTTAAAATAAGTATAACTCCATCCAGAGGTGTCGATGTTGGTGCAGGAAAAGGAGAAGCCCTAGAGTCTGTTATTTATGGTGGAGTAGTTGGTTTAATTTTTGATGGCCGTAATAGACCTATTACGCTATCATCAGATCCATCACAAAGAATTGATAGCTTATTAAGCTGGTCAAATGCAGTAGATGAATATCCTAAAGGAGATTTATTTTAATGGCACATTCATATACACCTGGATTGAAAGTTTTAAAGAAAACGCTTTTTAAAAAAGAGCGCATCTTGCCATTGAAAGGTAAAGTTTTAGTGAAAAAGGGAGATAAGCTAAAGCCTAATACAGTGGTAGCTTCAACAAACTTACCTGGAAACGTTCAAATGTTAAAAGTGAACAATATTTTAAATATTGAACCAAGAGATGTAGTTGACTGTTTGATTGTCAAAGAAGGTGATAGTGTTAAAAAAGGTGATATGATAGCTGAAACAGCTGGAATTTTTGGTATGTTTAAATCTTCTGTAGAATCACCCGTTGATGGAACAATTGAATCAATATCTGAAAGTACAGGTCGTGTAATCGTTAGAGAAGCACCGATACCTGTAGAGGTTGATGCTTATGTAAGCGGAACAGTTGATGAAGTAATTGACAGAGAAGGAATAGTTTTAAAATCTGATGCTGCATTCATTCAAGGTATTTTTGGAATCGCAGGCGAAAAAAGAGGTGAGTTGGTATTAATTTCTAATAATTCATCCGAAGAATTAAAGGCAGATCAGATTACAAAAGATTTAGAAGGTAAAATTTTGATTGGCGGCTCATTTCTTAGTCTTGAAGCATATAAAAAAGCAATGGAATGTAATGTGGCCGGTGTTGTTGTTGGTGGATTTAACTACTACGACTTAAAAGCAGTGTTAGGTTATGATTTAGGAGTGGCTATTACGGGAACTGAAAAACTTCCAACTGCACTGATTGTTACAGAAGGATATGGATCAATTCCTATGAGTGATGCAACATTTAAACTTCTAAAAGATAATCACGGGAATGAAGCTTCGGTTAATGGCGCTACTCAAATAAGAGCAGGCGTAATACGTCCTGAAATTGTTATTCCTATCAGTAATGAGTCTAATGCTGAAGATTCTTTATCAAAAGAGCCAGAAGGTATTCAAGAAGGTAGTACTGTGCGCGTAATTCGCTCTCCAAATTTTGGAAAGATTGGAACGGTAACCTCGCTACCAGCAGAATTAAATAAAATGGAATCAGAAACAATGGTTAGGGTGGCAGAAATCTTAATTGACGGAAAAAATACTCTTGTTCCTAGAGCAAACCTTGAAATGGTTGAACTAAAATGAGCTATGTTCTTACTAGTGATGACAAAAGGTTTCTTTCAAAGCTTGCTAATAAAATTGTTGAGTTAAAATTAATTACTCCTTCAATTTTCTTTTTAGAGATGGTAAAGCCATTAAATTTTATTGGAAGCCAAACAATGGTTTTTTTTGGTCCAATAATTAGTGCTTTTGTCAAAACAGATGGTTATTATAGGGCTGCTGAATTATTTGAACAGCATTCAAGCGTAGAATTTTTAATTTGTGAATTAGAGCGTTTAAACAAAAAATGAACAATAAACAGATACAAACTTATTCTTTAGGGTTTATAGGTATAGCAATTTTTACCTTTGCTTTAACCAGTCTTCCTGAATCAGTGCATTTTTTTCAGTCTGACAGAGCAGTAATGTTTGCTCTATTGCTAACTATTATTATGGTTATGCTTAACGAGGTTAAAGAGGCAAGAATTTCCTCTGATTCGATTTTTCTACGTTCAATTCCTGGTTTAAAAGCAGTTGAAGAAGCTGTTGGTCGTTCAACAGAAATGGGTCGACCAATACTTTATGTTCCAGGTATCATGGATATGAATGAAGTTGAAACTGTTGCTGGAGTCATCATTCTTGGGCATGTTGCACAAATGACAGCTCAATACGAAACAACTCTTGATGTCCCAGTTGCTAGATCAATTGTAATGCAAGCAGCTAGAGAGTCTTGTAAGGAAGCTTACTTAACACAGGGTCGTCCAGAGATGTTTAATGAGGATATGGTTCATTATGTAACAGATGATCAATTTGCTTATGCTGCTGGTGTTAATGGTATAATGCAACGTGATAAACCAGCCGCCTGTATGTATATGGGTAAATTTTATGCAGAATCTCTTCTTTTTGCTGAAACTGGAAATAGTATTGGGGCTATTCAGATTGCCGGAACAGCATCTCAAGCACAAATTCCATTTTTTGTAACAGCATGTGATTATACATTGATGGGAGAAGAATATTTTGCTGCAAGTGCATATCTTTCAAGAAAACCTGAATTAATTGCAGGTGTGAAAACTCAAGATATGATTAAATTAATGTTGATTAGTTTTATTGGAGTAGCTTTACTTTCAAGAGCATTGTCTGATTTAGGGCTTACAAGTTTTAATCTTCTAACATGGTTGGGATTATAAGATGTTATTAAAAAGATACATACCAATTGGAATCGTTGCCTTTTTTGGTTCTTTAACTTTATTTGGATGGTTCATTGACAATAAATCAATCGAAGCATTCGTTAACGACGACGCAACTCAATGGTATGATATTATTGCTAGTTTTGCAATTTTTCTTGGTGCATTAAATCTATTAAAATTACAGTTATTGAAGGTTGTCAAAAGGCAATCAGGTTGGCAGTATAGCGTTGTTGCTATTGGATCATTCATATTTGCATTTACAATTGGGTTCTTTATGAAGGGCGCCTTTTTTGTTGGAGAAGATGTTTACTTTACTCAAAGTGCAGCAGAGCTAGCAGCCGGTTCACCTGAAGCAGTTACACCTGTGGAATGGGGAGCTCATATTTCAACAGAAGGTGGCTTATTTAAGTGGATGTTTGATAACATTTTCACTCCTCTTTCTGCAACAATGTTTGCATTGCTAGCATTTTATGTTGCTTCTGCATCATATAGAGCGTTCAGAGCTAGAAATTTCGAAGCTACGTTACTCCTATTAGCTGGTATCATTATTATGCTTGGAAGAGTACCGGTTGGTAGCTTAATAACTCCTTGGATGGTAATGTATTTGTTAGTGTTTGTTGGAGCAATTATGATGGCTAATTATTTTAAAGATCGTAAAATCATTTTTGGTTCATTTGTTTTAGGTTTGCTTGCAGTAACATTGTACGGTATGAGTATGAATTGGAGCCCTACTGAGCCAGCAATCTTCTTTTTACCTGCTCTGCAGGAATGGATTTATACAGTACCAAATTTAGCTGGAGCTAGAGCAATCATGATTGGTATAGGGTTAGGGATTATTGTCACAAGCTTAAGATACATTTTTGGACTAGAAAAATCATATATAGGTGACCAATGAGATTCTTAGAAGATATTATATTGAAGTTAGGTTCTGTTGACAGAAGATTTATTTTCGTGTTGATTGGTTTAGCAGTATTGATTCCTTTGTTACGCCCTGTTGATCTACCTATTAGGACAACACCGACAACTGAAAAAGTTTACAAAGCTATCGCTGAAATACCAGCCAATTCTAAAGTTTTAATGTCTTTTGATTATGGACCAAGCACAAAACCAGAAATTCATCCGATGACCCTAGGTGTTATGAGACAACTTTTAAGAGAAGATCATCAAATATATATTACCTGCTTATGGCCAGACGGATTATACATGGCGCTTGATGCATTAGAAGAGATTAACCAAGAATTTGACTTAGTCGAATATGAAGACTATGTATTGCTAGGTTTTAGACCTGGCAATGAAGCTATTGTTAAAGGTTTAGCTAGTGATTTACGTAAAGTCTACACGGTAGACTCTAAGGGAACTATGTTAGCCGACATTCCTATGATGGATGGCGTGAATAATCTAAAAGATTTCGAATTTATTTTTACTGGTTCTGCCGGATATCCTGGAACGTTTGAATGGGTTCAATACGGAGGAGATCCTACAGGCGTACCTCTTTCATCTGGTACTACATCAATTCAGGTAAACGAAGTAATGCCTTATGTTCAAAGTGGGCAAGTTAAAGGAATTCTTGCTGGAATGCCTGGGGCCGCTGAATATGAAAAATTAATAGGAACACCTGGGATTGCAATTCAAGGTATGGCAGCACAATCATTTGCTCATCTTGTTATCGTTTTATTTATTGTTTTAGGTAACCTTGCTTACTTTATTACTGAAAGAAGAGAGAGGAAATATTAATATGGCATTTTCTACAATTTTCGGTGCATGGATTGCAGCATTTTTAACTTTAGGTATTCTATCATATCTCTACAGAGATAATCCATTTTATAAAATTGCTGAACATATTTTTGTTGGTGTGTCAGCTGCTTATTGGGCTGCGACATTTTACTGGACTCAGATTTATCCTAATTTATTTGGAAGATTATTTCCCAAGGACGGTCCTCTTGCATTTATAGCGGAAGTTGACTTTAATCACGAATTTAATATTCTATATGTATTTCCATTAATCTTAGGAATAATGATGTTGCTAAGTATTTTTAGACAATTTAATTGGATGGCAAGATGGGGAATTGCATATACAGTAGGAATTGCTGCAGGGTTAAAAGCATATGGATATTTAAGTTCTAATGTTTTAAGTCAGATTAGTGCAAGTGCAGTAGATATTTTTAGTGGGTCCTTACCATTATTTAGTATGTCAGGTGATAGTGTATTTAATAATATTGTTATTTTGGTAGGTACTATTAGCGCCTTGATGTATTTTTATTTTTCAAGAGAGCAGACTGGTTCTTATGGTAAGTTTACCCGATTAGGAATTTATTTTTTAATGATAAGTTTTGGTGCATCATTTGGTTTTGCTGTTATGGGACGTATTTCTTTATTAATTGGTCGTTTTAATGATCTAATTCTATTCTCTACTCCTGACTACAATTATGGAACCTATTGGATGATGTTATTTATTGTAGTTGTACTTGGTTTTTGGTCTTTCCAAAATCCCGAAAAAAAGGAAGGTTAATAAATGAATAAAGCGGATATTAGGAAAGTAATTTCCCAGAGCATTCTTGCCGATGGAATGTCTCCAATTATAGATCTAGAAAAATCTCATGGTTCATGGTTAGTTGACAAAGTAAGCGGCAAAGAATATTTAGACTTATTCTCAATGTTTGCTTCTCTTTCTGTTGGGTATAACCATCCTTACGTTATAGAACAGTCAGAAAGGTTGCGCCTCGCTGCAATCAACAAACCAACTAATTCAGATGTCTATTCAGAAGAAATGGCCGAATTTATGCAAACATTCAAACGCGTAGCTCAGCCAGACTATTTACCACATTCTTTTTTCATTGAAGGAGGAGGTTTAGCTGTAGAAAATGCATTAAAGGTAGCATTTGACTGGAAGCGTAGAAAAAATATAGCTAAAGGAAGTAGTGCTAAAGGTGAGAAAGTTATTCATTTCAAACAATGTTTTCATGGCCGTACAGGGTACACTATGTCATTAACTGATTCACCTGATAAAAGAAAGACTATGTATTTTCCAAAATTTGATTGGCCTCGAGTGACCAATCCTAAAATTACATTTCCATTAAAAGATAATTTAGAGCAAGTAAAAGAGCTTGAAAGAAAATCTTTACATGAAATCAAAGAAGCTATAGCTGCAAATCCAGATAATATATCGTCAATCATTTTAGAGCCAATTCAAGGTGAAGGCGGAGACAATCACTTTAGATGTGAGTATATGCAGGCATTAAGAGAAATAGCAAACGAAAACGATATTATGCTAATTTATGATGAAGTTCAAACAGGTATTGGCATTACTGGTAAAATGTGGGCTCATCAACACTTTTCTTCTGGAAATTGCGAATCAGATTGTTCTTGCCCTGATGGCTTGTCAGCAAGGCCTGACATAATATCTTTTGGAAAGAAAACACAAGTATGCGGTATAGCTGTTAGTGATCGCGTAAATGAAGTTGAAGGAAATGTATTTCAGGAATCTAGCCGTATCAATTCTACATGGGGTGGAAGTCTTGTTGATATGGTAAGATTAACTATTTATTTAGAGTTGATAGAGCGAGATGGTTTAGTAGATCAGGCAGCTAAAAGCGGATTATATCTCTTAAACAGTATTGAAGACCTTCAAAACGAATTTCCAAGCTTAGTATCGAATGCAAGAGGTAAGGGGCTGTACTGCGCCTTTGATTTGCCATCTAGCGATAAGAGAGATAAGTTAGCTGAGCTGTTAATGGATGAAGGTTCAATTCTATTAGGTTCAGGAAATTATTCTATTCGTTTTAGGCCTCACTTAAATGTGAGTGAAAATGATATTGATTTCGGAATGGATTGCTTCAAGCGCGCACTAAATAAGTTGTCTTAATGTCAGGCAAAGGCAAATTATTTGTCGTTGCTACACCTATTGGCAATTTACAAGACTTCACTTTTAGGGCAGTTGAAACTTTACAAAATGTACATTGTATTTTTGCTGAAGACACAAGGACGTCAAAAAAGTTAATAAATCATTATAATATTAATACAAAACTTTTTAGCTATCATGACCATAGCAGTGAAAAAGAAATAGCGCGTGTAATTGATATTTTAAATAGTGACAATGATGTAGCGTTGATTTCAGATGCAGGCACACCCACAATTAGTGATCCAGGTTATAGTCTAATAAGAGCGTGTATTGATAAAGATATTGAAATTGTACCTATTCCTGGAGCATCTGCCTTGACTACTGCTATAAGCGCATCTGGTCTGCCATCAGATTCATTTACGTTTATTGGCTTTTTACCAGCAAAAAAGGGAAGAGTAAAAAAGATTACTTTATTGAAAAATATAGATAATACAATTGTATTATTTGAAAGCCCTCATCGACTGATAAAAACATTAAATCAGTTAAGAGTAGAGCTTGGTGAAAGGCCAGTAGTTGTTGCAAGAGAATTAACAAAGTTGTATGAAGAAATAATTAGAGGTAATTTTAACAGTACTATAGAATTTTTTGAATCGAAAAAAATTAAAGGTGAATTAGTTATTATAATTGGAAAAAATCATGACAAAGTCTATTTCTAACGGAAAATTTATTACATTTGAAGGTGTGGATGGCTGCGGGAAATCTACTCAGGCAGAAAACTTAACGGAAAAACTGTTTGATTGTAATATTTCAGCTGTAACAGTTAGGGAGCCAGGTGGTGACCCTATTTCTGAATCTATACGTAAATTACTTCTTCATGCGGAGGAATCAATGTCTGATAGGGCGGAAGCACTTTTAATGATTGCTAGCAGAGCACAGCTTACGGACAAGGTTATTTTACCGCATATAATTAATGGTAAATGGGTGGTTGCAGATAGATATGCTGATTCAACTTTAGCTTATCAAGGCGGAGGAAGAGGATTGAGTGTAAACGCTTTAGATGAAATTAATAATTTTGGTACCTACACATTGAAGCCTGATTTAACATTTTTTATTGATGTTCCAATTGAAAGGGCAAACGAAAGAATGTCTGTTTCTCGAGATAGAATTGAAAAAGAAGGATCAAATTTTCAGCAAAGAGTAAGAGATCAATACTTGGCTTTACACACTAAAGAACCTGAAAGAGTAATATTAATTAATGGGGAACAATCTATTGATAAGGTATTTGAAGATATATGGGCTGTAATGAGTGAAAGGTTTGAGTTATGAAGTGGATTAAAAGAACATCCATTATCGCTATTGTAATTACGATATTATCTGTTGGAATATTGCGTAGTCAACAACTTGATGTTTATCGTGATATTGCGAGATCTCAACAGCAAATCATGACTGTTTATAAATATTTATTAACTGAATATGTTCATGAGCTTGATGTTCAAAAGCTCACTTCAAGAATTATCAAATCAATGTTAGAAAACTTTGATCCGTATACAGAGTATTATGAAGAAAAAGATTTAGAAGATCTAGCCATTAAAACTGATGGCGAATTTAGCGGAGTAGGATTACAAATCTATATGTATGAAGAGCAGTTAACTGTAGTTGCTCCGATTGAAGGGTCTCCAGCATCTCGAGCAGGAATATTTACTGGTGATGAAATTATGAATATTGATGGAGAACCAACAAAAGGATTAGAATTAAAAGAAGCAACAAATAGAATCAGAGGAACTAAAGGTTCCGATGTTGTACTTACGGTCAAAAAGCCATTTACAGGCGCTACAGAAGATTATACAATTACTAGAGATATAATCACTATTAAGGATATCCCATATTATGGAATGGTTTCTCCTGAAGTAGGTTACTTAAGGATTACTAATTTTTCAAATAATACGCCGATTGAGACTAGAGAGGCTATGTTATCACTAATGAACGACGGAGCTGACAATATTATTATAGATTTAAGGGACAATCCAGGTGGACTTCTTTCTTCTTCTCTTGACATACTAGATCTAATTCTTCCTAAGAATAAAGAAATGGTTTCAACAAAGGGAAGAAAAGGCAAAAGTCTAAAAAATTATAAGTCACTTAATAATTCATTTATTCCAGAATCCATTGATATGGCCGTATTAATTAATGGCGGTAGTGCGTCAGCAAGTGAAATTGTCGCTGGAGTTCTTCAAGATCATGATAGAGCTGTTGTGTTAGGTGATCAGTCTTTTGGAAAAGGGTTGGTCCAAACAGTCATTGGAATCAACCAAGAAACCGCTTTAAAAATAACAAATTCTAAATACTATATTCCAAGCGGTCGTTCCATTCAAAAAAGAAAATTTATTGACGAAGAATTAATTGCCGACAATAATTCAACAGCAGATTCTTTATTTCAAACCATGGGGGGTAGAGAAGTGTTGGGCGGTGGAGGTATTTCACCAGATGTTACCGTCAAAGACGAAGGGTCATACCCTTTAGCAGCTTCTATTCTAAGAAATGGAGGTTATTTTAGGTTTGTTCAACAATCGAGCAATAAATATACATCTATTGAAGAAGTTATTGCAGATACTACCATGATGGAAAGTTTTGAAGTTTTCATTAACAAAAATGACATTGAAGGTTATGTTGATGGTCAAGATGACCTAGATATTGCTAGAGAAAAATTATCAAAAGATGATAAAGAAAATATTTTTCTAAAAAATGCATTCAGCGTAATAGAGCGTCAAATTGATAAAACTCAGGCAGAAATGTTTGAAAATGAAAATGATATAATTAAGCGAATGATTTTAGGAGAATTTGCCTTTTATTATAATGGCAATGTTGGAAAGTATGAATTGTATCTTAAGGAAGATAAGGTTGTGATTAAAGCTTTAGAAGTCTTGTTAGACGAATCCATATATTCATCACTATTAACTGTTCCGGTTTCTGATCAAGTAGCATCAATCAAAAGTTAGATTTTATGAGCACTATAATGCATGCAGGTTTTAGTGTTAGTTCTTTCTTTAAAAATCATAATATCAATACTGTATTTACTCTTTGTGGAGGTCATATTTCTCCAATACTTGTCGCTTGCGAATCAGATGGAATTGATATAGTTGAAGTCAGAGACGAAGTGTCAGCAGTATTTGCCGCAGATGCCACCTCAAGACTGACCCAAGCGATTGGGGTTGCAATTGTAACTGCAGGTCCTGGAGTTACTAATACAATAACAGCGATTAAGAATGCTCAGCTAGCGCAATCTCCTCTCATATTAATTGGTGGGGCAGCAGCAACTCTATTGAAAGGGAGAGGTTCACTACAAGATATTGACCAAATGGAATTAATAAAGCCACATGTTAAGTCTGCTTTTAGAATTACTAAAATACGAGATATTATTCCCCAACTTACTAATGCATTAAATTCTGCAATATCAGGGGTACCTGGACCTGTGTTTATAGAAATGCCAATTGATTTATTATATCCAGAAGATAGTATTAGAGAGCAACATAAATCTCAAATACCGTCAAAAGGTTTTATTGGAAAGTTTTTATCGTGGTATGTTAATCGACATTTAACGGACATGTTTGCTAATAAGAAATCATCTATAAAAGTTCGAAAGAATTTAGTTAAGCTGGGAAGACAAAAAGATATTGATAATGCTGCTTTAGCAATAGTAAATGCAAAAAAACCTGTAATTCTACTTGGGAATCAGGTAATTCAAAATAAAGATGCTTTAGCTCAATGTTTAAAGAATTTAAAAAAGCTAGCTATCCCTACATATACATCTGGGATGTCTAGGGGGTGCTTTGGCGAAGATGATTCTTTTTTTATGCGCCATAATCGTAAACATGCACTCAAATATGCAGATGTTGTTTTGACAGTTGGTGTGCCGCTAGACTTTAGGTTGGGCTATGGATTTTCCATTAACCAAAATGCTAAAATTATAGCAATTAATAAAAGTAAAGCTGAGATGATAAAAAACAGAAAGCCATTTATTTCTATTCACGGCGATCCTACATGTGCAATATCCGAAATTGGAAAAATAATAAACCCTCCAAAATGTGAAAAATGGACAAACGAGTTATCCATATTGGAAGAGAAAAGGGATGAAGAAATAAATCAGCAATCAAATATAAAGACTGATTATATAAACCCGATTAAATTGTGCTTAACAATTAATGAAGTTTTAGACGAAGAAAGTATCTTAATTGCCGATGGTGGAGACTTTGTTGGTACAGCAGCATACACAGTTCGTCCAAAAGGACCCTTAAGTTGGTTAGATCCAGGACCATTTGGAACGCTAGGTGTTGGAGGCGGATTTGCCTTAGGAGCAAAAAGTGCATTCAAAAATAAAGAGGTATGGATAATTTATGGCGATGGTGCCTGCGCTTTTAGTTTAGCAGAGTTTGATACTTTTGTTCGCCACAAACTTCCTGTTATTGCAATAGTCGGAAATGACGCCTCTTGGCAGCAAATTGCAAGAGAGCAAGTTGATATGCTAGGAAGTGCTATTGGTACTAATCTTGTTAATACGGCTTACCATGAAGTAGCATCTGGTTACGGTGGAAAAGGGTATGTTATTGATTCCCCAGATCAAGTAAAAGATACACTTTTGAAAGCAAAAGAAGATGCTAAAAATGGACATCCCGTATTAGTTAATGTTCGAATTGGCAAAACAGATTTTAGGAAGGGATCAATATCTGTATGAAAAAATTTAAGTTTTTTACACTTATTTTAATGTCATGTTTTTATATGAACGTGGGAATAAAACACTTTACTGAACCTGAGTGGTTTTTACAAATCATGCCACCAAGCTTTCCATTTCATTTAGCCTCAGTTTATATAAGCGGTTTTTTCGAAGTCTCGCTGGGTTTCTTACTCTTGTTACCTAAAACACGATATTATGCTGCCTGGGGGCTTATTTTGCTCTTAATTGCAGTTTTCCCAGCAAACATCTATTTAGCATTAACAAATGGAGATGCAATAGATACTTCAGCTGCAGTTGCGTGGGGAAGATTGCCATTTCAATTTCTGTTTATATGGCTAGCATATTGGCACTCAAAAGATGTTTGAAAAAATATTAAATAAGGTCATGCACTTTTTTGCTTGGCTTATTATTAATTTAGAAGATAAATAAAGGAGTTAAATAATGTTTAAAAAGATAATGTTTTCATTTTTATTAGTGGGTTTTGTATTTGCAGGTACCCCAAAAGTTATACTAATTACCGGAACAGCGCTTGGAATCGGTAAATCTACTGCAGAGTATTTATTAAATGAAGGTCATATAGTATATGGTGGAGACATTTTAGTAGAAGAAAATCTATATTTAAATGATATTGGTGGAATAGCACTTGAAATGGACGTTACAAATCAAGAGCATATTGACAAAGCAGTTCAGCAAATCATTAATGAACATGGAAGAATTGATGTT
>CERI01052949.1_pt1 | contig 13954 bp, 15 predicted proteins | sample 350261 | NCBI WGS metagenome assembly CERI01 (sample SAMEA2620979, study PRJEB7988) | marine metagenome | isolation source: saline water (ENVO:00002010), including
GGGGTTTAAGGGTCGTGTATTCTACGAAAATGAAACATGGGTCACTGAGGGTATCTGGAACATGATCGGTCAAACTATCAGGGTCACAGAACTCCCACCCGGGCGTTGGACACAAGATTATAAAGAACATCTCGACACACTTACCGAAAAGAAGACTATCAGCTCATATACCAACAATAGTACAACCGAAAATGTCGACTTTGTTATTCAGGGGTACACGGGTAAAGATCTTATCAAGGACCTGAAATTACAGAAAACAGTCAGGACTTCGAATATGCACCTGTTTCATCCAACTAAGGGAATTCATAAATATGAGAGTGCTGAAATGATCCTAATGGACTTTATCAAACTTCGGAACGAGTACTACAATAAACGCAAATCACATGTGGTTAATGTCCTCAAGAAAAAGGTTGAGATGTATAATCACCGCGCAAAATTTGTTACCATGGTTATCAATGGAACGTTGGTAGTTTTCAGGCGTAAGAAGAAAGATCTCGAAGAAGAGTTATCGCATACGTTTCCGAAAGTTGATGGGAGTTACGACTATTTACTAAACACTAAGACGATTGACTATACAGAAGAGCGAGTAGCTGCACTGCTTATGGAAGTCAAACATTCCAGGGACGAACTCAATTTGACAATGTGTACATCACCTCTTCAGATGTGGGAAAATGATATTAAAAATATATAGACAATAGATAAGTATGGGATTACAGGGTCCGGATCAAGGCGCGGTATTATCGCTAAATGCCATAGGACAGCAGGATACATACCTTGTTAATAGTGAACCCATACATTCTTTATTTGATTACCATTCCGAACAACACTCAAATTTCATAAAATTTCATAAAAGTATCACAATAACAAAGCCTTCTACGGCTTCAGACTCATGGCCCTTTGGAGAAAATGTAAAGATAAAATTCAATCCACAAAATATGGGGGATTTATTATCGAATATGTATATACATATAGAACTTCCCGGTGTTGATTCAAACTCTAATATAGCTGACCAAGTTGGAAGACATGTCATAGAATCGGTTTCTATGTGTGTAGACGAGTTAGAAATTGACAAATATTACGATGATTGGGGTATAATATATGATGAATTATACTTGGATGCATCAGAAAAACGAACAAAGAGATATATGGTAAATAGAAATCAAGGGGATAACGAATCGCATAAGAATGATCATATATTATCTCGACATCCGTCTAAATTAATGATACCTATACCCTTATTCTTCTCTAGAAAATACCAACGTAGTGAATATACATCAAATTCACCGAACAGACCCTTTTTTCCTACGTGTGCAATTTACAAACAGAAGATAGAATTTGATATAAAATTTAGACCTCAGACGTTTTTCACAAACCATGGTACGGATAGTCGTACTAATATATCATTGAGTTCGTTTGATATAATAACAGAAGAGCAAGTTCTTTCATCAGAAGAGCGTACATATTTAATGACAAAGAAACAGACATTCATAACAGATGTAGTTAAAAAACACCCAACTGAACAGACAAGGTTAGGTGAAAATTCGATTAAATTGCAACTAGTTCCTAATATTCCTGTGAAAACATTAAATTGGTTTCTGCGGAAAATTGAATATGAAGATGAGACATCTCACGGGAGTATTTCTCCGTTACCGGATGAGAATGCAAATGAACAAAAGTTTTCAAATCGTTATAATTTTTCTACATCGAATACATATACGAGTGATAATTCATTTCATGACACACCATTAGAATCTGCCAAAATTTACGTAAATGGTCAAGATTTACCAAATATACCCCGCCCAGACCATAATTATTTCAAATATGTAGTTCCATATAACGCGCGGTTATCTAGACCAGAAAGAAACATTTATACGTATGCATTCTCGATGAATCCGATTAATGTGGAACCATCGGGAAGCCTAGATTTCTCTCGATTAAATTCGGATCGCACTCTGTTAGATATACAATTAAAGCCAAATTTAATAAACATATATACTTTACACTTATATTATCTCGGATATGAAACGTTTACATTTGAGAATGGATTTATGACGCGTGCTTATTGAACAGTGTATCGTGGTGTAAACGAATATAGTCGACAATTTTATTTTTTATACACCATTTAATAAAATTCAGCTGCGCGACAGTGGTATGAATTTCATGTACGGTACCAGGGATCTTATATGAAATTTTCGTGGCGCGACAAAATGGATCGAACAGTTTTTTACTATATCCATCTAAACTTGACTTGTAAGCACAGTGAACACTGAAAATTCTCCCGTCGTTCGTAGTATAAGATAGATTATTCTTCTTAGAATAATTTGTAATAAACCATTCCAGATTTCTCAGAGATATACCGCTACTTTTGTTTAAGAGTTCTATTAGCGTAGATCTATTTTCAGGTATTGTATAAAAATTGTTAATAGATGTCAAAAGGATTTCTGATTTACTCATAACAAGTTATAAAACGTATTCTCTAAATTCATTCGGTTGTAATTTACCCTCTTCACATGCGGGACATCCCCGAATAAAGCCGGATGGAAAAGGGTGATTATGTCGAATGACCCCAGTCGGAATGACCACTGGTGTACCAGGTCTGTTTTCATCCACATGTAAACAACAGTAACCGTCTACAACGGCTTTATTAGTACATAATTTACCATTTTTCTTTATACCCATGCAATATATATCGTTATTTGGTGCCAAGTCTCTTCGTACCTTTTTCATAGGAACGCCATATAAATTTGAAACCTTTTCTGTTATACTACAAACATAATCATGATTTTCGCGTTGAATTTTAATAACAGTCGCTTTATGCTCCTTTTTCAATGACGAAATTTGATTTTTTTGATGTTCTATGTCGTCACTGATATTTTTATTATGCTGTAGTTTGTAATCACGTATAGCTTTCGTCAACCTCTCATTGTATTCATCTCTACACTCCCTTTTATTTTTTAAGATTTCTTTTTTAGTTTCAGTGTCGGTCTGTTTGATCATACGTTTCGCCTCCTTCTGAATTAGATGTGCAACATCTTCGATGACACTTACCATACTCTATTATGAATCCTTTTTTTTAAATATATCACTGAGTAATAATTGTTTTGTTTTAGGGTCGTCACACATTTTCTTTGTTTTCTTGGTTGGCTTTGCTCTAAAAAGTAATTCACCGAAAATTTCATCTTTAGCATTTTCAAATAATGGCTCTAATAAGTCACAAACTGGATTTAAGAATTTATTTAAAAAGTAATATGGGTAATCTATGGATAGATTGTTATCCCTTGCATATACAGGATCCTCCGATTTTTCGAAAGCTTTCGCCTTAGAATCACCTGTATTGATTAATATATATGGAACTCTGTCGCCTGATTGTGGCTCTGACCCAGGTTGCCGTTCACGCATTTTTCTCACCACTTGAACATGCGCCTGGTTTATACATGTGATATGGTCGCTTAATATAGATACATTCTCACCCTTCACCTTATATGAATCAGATAGACCCTGACTCAAAATAAGTTTTTCGTTGGGAACGTATCCTTCGAGTAATTCTACCGCCCGTTTTCGTGCCAATGCCTTGGGCTCGACCGTATCCGCACTATCCAAGATAACATCCAGAAGTTCTTTACACACTTCACGCATATGCGGTGTATTATCTCGTCTAACTAACTGTAATCCTTTTACATCGATATAATCCATATTCATCTCGCCATCACCACGCCTCGTCCATAATTTAGCTGCATATCGTTTTTTTGAATATAGAAAATATGGGCAATAGACCTTTTCCAATTCGAGATTATTAGGCGCCTTGAATAGTTTGGTACATTCGTCCGCAGCCTTTTCGCCTAGTTCCCAACTATATTCTATGGCTTCTTTTCCGGTACGAGAACCCACATCAAATTCGATCATCACACTATCGGTGTCACCATAACGAACATGTGAACCGGGGTAATTCGTCTCTACGTACTTCTTAGTTTCGTCGATCATGTCACGTCCTTTCATCGTGGTTGTAGAAGCAATAGCAACACATGGAAGTATCCCCTTGGACGCACCTGTAAACCCGTACACGGAGTTCATAGAAATCTTATACGCGAGCTGCTTACCGTTGTACATTTGCTTAGTCGCACCCGTGGAACTCGCCATGTCTTTCTTCGCTTGTTTTCTAAACTGTTTCAACTCTGAAAGAATACTTGGTAAAATACTGGGAACGTTTTGTGCGAATATATGTTCACCGAATCGCTCATATTCGATCCCAGGTATATTTTCGTACCGGCTATCTCTAACAAGCGTGGAATAACATAAGTTATGTGCCATCATGATAGAAGGATATAATCCTTCAAAATCGAGTGCGGTAATCGGTGTATAATAAGCACCCGACTGAGCTTCTAAAACTGTCGCGCCCACATATCCGGTATTATCCACGTGTCCATATTCATGTGTTGGTACTTTGAATCCCATTTCCCGAGCTTTTTTGGTCAGTTGACTAAACACTTTGATTTGTTGCCCTCTTTCAACCAAATAACTCAATGGTACCCATGTGGCTTTAGCCATCTCCAGTAAATTCATGAGTGTCGATAATTTAGCAATCAATTTATGGGGTAATAGTGTATCCTTTATACAATACTCGGCAACTTCGCGTAATTCGTTCGGATCTCCTCTCACAAAACGCGCGAACATTTCTTTCGGTGGCATGTCGATTTTCTGGTCTCCCAAATAAATCTGAGAAACATTATTGAGTTTATATGAATCTAATTTATATTCACGTTTAACCTCGTGAAATAAATCAAAGATAAATCTTCCCGGCATTGGTACAAGTTTCAAATCATTATCACCTAACGCACTCGAAGAAAGTTTTTTACGGGATAATGTACAAGTAAATTCTCTCAGCTTACTCATTCTATAAAAGGCCAATGGGCAATTATTCAGCATACCACGTTCCATAATATATTCTAAATCAAACCCGAAGATGTTCCAACCAGTTATAACATCTACATCATGGCGATTGATATATTCGCTAAACCCCATCAGGAGATCGCGCTCAGACTTATAACTTACAATAGAACACCCGTCAACGTTATTATCGGTATCCTTGTAACATAAACAAGTCTTATCATATGGTTCGTCTTCGCCGAAGTGCATGAGTGATATCGCAATTTGGAAGCACGCATCTCCGGGTACAGAAGGATCGGGAAATTTTCCAGTGGAGCTATGACACTCGATATCAAGCGATGCGACGACGAATGGAGCAATATCTGTCGTGTCAAATGATTTTAGATTTCTCCAATCCTCGCATTCTAAGTCTATGTCAACTTTCGTACAAAACGCAGGTTCGCACGATCCATCCGTATCCACCCAGCCTGTAGATTGAATACCAGTGCGATGCATAAATCGCAATACCGGATCAAGATTTGCTTCAAATACCTTCAATTTGTGAGACAAACCTGCTATAGATTTTCGTAATCGATTACTTATATTGCGTCGAGAAATGAGATTAGCGCAATGAATCTGAAGAAAATGACTCTTCTCACCGTTTTGAAATCCTTCCATATCTTTTGCTTCAACAATATCGATATCAACTATATCCGGACACGTTCTCTTCACATGTCTTATAAGCGAATTATGTGTCATTGTACAGGGTATTTTCACATAAAAATATGGTATGAATTTAGTCGTTACACACACAGACTCACCTTTTAACGTCTTACCAAAAAGACGTATAACGTGATTCTCATTTTCATCGCGAGCATCCCAGGTGAGAACCTGAAATTGCACCATATTTCGTTATAGAGCTGAAATTTTAATATCATTTATTAATAAATGTCAGCTGCATTGATCGATTTAGTGTCTAAAGGGGTACAGGATGTATACTTAACAGGGACACCACAGGTGTCATTTTTTCACCAAAATTACAAACGTCATACAAATTTTTCTATTAAACCCGAACGCTTAGATTACGTTGGTACTTTCGGTGATGGTAACGAGGTTGTCGTTCCTCTCCGAACAAAGGGTGACCTCCTCAGTTATATATGGGTTGAAGCCGATGGTATTGGTAGTAGACAGACTAATTCTACGGGGTTTTTCAGTGACGATGCAAGTCCGACTGAATTTTCTTTGTGGATTGGTGGTCAGGAGGTAACACGATTAGATTCTCTTTATATACAGGGGGTACACAATTTGCTTTATAAACAGGATCAGGCTAAGTCTTCAATGGCCCTCACATTAGACGAAATACCAGAAAATGCACTTGGTAAGGGAGCAAACGCTGATCATTACGTGATACCATTCTTCTTCTCTGAAGACTGGACAAAATCCCTTCCACTTACCGCATTACAGTATCACCAAGTTGAATTACGCATCAAGTGTAGGAGTGGGGGTACCACGTTCACCCCTGGGAGCACACCCAAGATATATGGTACATATGTATACCTTGACTCTGATGAGCGTAGTGTTATTGTCGATCATAAACACGAGATTCTTATAACACAGACGCAATACCAGCCCATGTCAGCGAGTGATGTTGATGTCGATCTTACATATTTTAATCATCCTGTCAAAGCTGTGCACGTCGTATCATCTGAAGCAGATGGTGGTAAATGGGATGAAAATTGGAGCTTTGATAGTGCCACGTTATATATTAATGGCATTCCTTTATTTGAAAATATGTCATCCACGTATCATCATAATGTTGTACCTGAAATGCACTGTACAACACTCCCTTATGGCGCTCTGAGTACTGTATCCACGTATACATGGCCATTCTGCTTAACATTAAATAAGTCCCAACCAAGTGGTTCGTTAAATTTTAGTCGAATCGATAATGCTAAATTGCAACTATCTGGAACTGGTCCACATAACGCCCGTGATGGAAAATATGTTCGTGCATATGCGGTCTCTTATAACATCCTCAGGATAAAGGATGGTATGGGAGGTATTGCATTCAGTAATTAATAAATATATGTCAACCAGATGAGCCGAAACCCTTAGTTCCACGTTCGGTATTTTCAATATCTGTAACTTCTTCAATTAGAGGAGTCTCACATTTTTCTAAAATAAGTTGCGCTATACGTTCACCTTGTTTAATTTCAAATTTCTCACTTCCCTGATTAAACAATATGACCTTGAGTTCACCTGTGTAATCAGGGTCTATAACCCCCGCGCCAGTTTGTATCCCATGTTTAACAGCAAGTCCCGACCTAGGGGCAATACGTCCATATGTACCAATAGGAATTGTTGCAGCTATACCAGTATTAACAATTCCGCGTTCCAAAGATGGAATATACATGTCAATTGTACTGTATAAGTCATATCCCACCGAACCCGGTGATGCTCGTGTAGGAATGACTGCGTTGTCTGTTAATCGTTTGATTAATAGCTTCATTTATTTATAACGTAGAAAATCTTTATCCTCTTTTATAGAATTATTTATGGTACTTAGTTAAATGATCTTATTAAATCTATAAATCATTGTATTATAAACATTTGTTTCGTATATAAATGAAGTCAGATTTCTATGCGATCATGGAAGATTTAACAAATCTTATGACATACATCGATCAGATATCCGGAAAAATTCCAGAGAATTTGTATCTTGAAATGATGAATAGTATGAAACGTATTCATGCTTCGATGTCAGGTAATATAGCGTTTCATGAGGATACGTTTTATTATACATCCGATGAAGATAATTATCAAATCCAAACTGAATACCCGAATGATGAACTGTTTATACATTCACCTCATTCTTTGTCGATAGATGCCCAGCTAGAAGAAATCGATAATCATTTGGAAGACATCAGAGATGTTACATACCAAATGCAAATGGCATGGAATAACATGTTAAATTATAGAGACGAACGTGATATATTAATCAGCTCAAATAATAATAATATTCGTCGTATCACATATAAAATCAAACAAGATGCTATAGAAGATTGGTGTGAGAGGAACAAATGTTTCACGCTCTCAGGTGAGGCGTGTGAGCTTGTAGGACATGAAAACAAGAATACAGTATATCATCACGAAGACTGGAAATGGGATAGAGTAATGAAATATGGTCTTTCCGCGATTTTATATAATATTGGAAGTGATGAAGATGTAACATTATTACGGAGTGGAGTGAAACTTGAATTGGATGATATTACACTGAAAACATATAAATGTCTGATTGGCTATGAAAAGTCTATATACTCTTCGTATAAGAGTGTGACAAATCATAAACGAGAATATAATAAACGACGTATCGTGAATATTGATGAAATGATATGTGGGATTTGCCATCAACTATCCATTTTACAAGAATCATGTGCTTCAAAAGAAGATAAATTATCTGAACTTGGTTATAGTGTACCGGGTCGCGATCATTGGAATGGTGAAACAATGCAGATGAATTACCAGGTGAGAACAAACATTGGATATTCTGATGACGCGGCTATCCATGGTTTTCACGAATCATTGGTGCGTCTGCTCCGAGGTGACGAGTCGACCACTCTCGGAACATTAGATTAATTGTTATTCTCAACAAATTACGAAGTGTTTAAAATAATGATAGATGATAGTTTACAATAAAATAATTATAATCTTGTATATATATATGAACAATAGTATTGTGATAGATGATATATATAGAACCACTAATATGAATGAACTTAGTGAAGTGTCATCTCGACTCTTGCGAAGGTATAGCAATAATAAGCAAAAAACCTTGACAGTTATGAATTTGTATAAAAGGCGCCGAGATCTTATCAAGAAGGGTAAAGATATTCATAAGGTTTATATATATACACCTGGCAATACTAATAAATTAAAAGATGTTGGAACAATTATAAGTAAAAAAAATCAGAGTATGGCAGATTATATACGAGGTAAAACGTCATTTAGAAATGGGCAGCGGGTACCGGGTTTTGAAAGTAAGAAATTTATAGCTGTTAAACCTTTTGTCATTTTTGGTAAGAAGGTTAATGGATTTATATCAGTTCCTCCGTCACTTGATATAGAAGAAGCGCATGGATATGCCAGGTTTATAGAAAGATCACTCGTTGCATTACGAATTGGAAAATTAGGTAAGCCGGCTAAAATGAAGTCAGAAGATATATATACGTGGAAACCCGTAACATCAAATAAATATAATAACCAATCACCCGAATCTGGATTTAAAAACGGTGATAATCTTAAAATTAAATTTACCGCGATTACATCGGATCAGGGAGGAGCGATTTTTTTTTGAATATGAATTACACCTAAGATTGTGTTCATCATGTTATTTTATCCAAACAAAATATGGACAATGTAATTGAGGGGGTGGGTATAACCAGTTCTATATTGATATCGATAATGTTCATTCCCCAAATTGTACATGTCTACATTGCAAAAGATACACATGCGATTAATTATTCATTTCTAGCTATCAACCTTATTGCGAGTACCTTGGGATTAATTTACTCTGTTTATCTCGTTATTATACCCATGATAATAGCAAATATGTCCGCGGGATTTTTTTCAATGTCAATGTTAATTATGAAGTATACAAATAATTCAAAACACAATGTATTTGACGTTGTTACATCGAATGTGTGAAAATAGTGTTCCATATTTGACGAACATGTGTAATATACTGCTTAAAGGTTTCATTACATATACATATATGCTGAGATGTCCGAGTGGTCTAAGGAGGACGACTTAAGATCGTCTGTGCTATGCACGCGCGGGTTCGAACCCCGCTCTCAGCAATTTTAGGCTTGTAGTGAAACGGATATCACTTTAGACTTCTAATCTAACATTCCGGGTTCGATTCCCGGCAAGTCTGGTATGATTGTTTATATCATTCACTTCACTTTAATAATTGGTGAAGTGAATCATATATTCGATGTATATTTTTTAACTTAATTGAAACTAGTTGGTAGTGTAGAGTGAGAGCTAAAAGGTTTCGGTTCATTCATTTTATTCATGATATAATTTTCTGTACTTTGAAGTTCCTCTATCTGGTCACCTGACAATTCTATGTCTTCAGTTATCTCATCATCCACCACAACATCGCTTGTACCTGCACTTTCTTCCACGAGACCGAGCCAGTCGAAAAAACAATTCCTTAATTGCCTGACTGAAAATATGAGAATAAGAGGTATAACGATTAAAAGGAATATAAAAAACCCTAGACCCATACTTAAACGAGAATAATACATGATATATTATATGTATATTTTATTTCTTTGTACATGTTATGATAGTAAAACTCGTAAAAAGCCCCAATCCAGAAAAAAAATTTAGAGTTGTATTCGAAACTGGTGGACATGTCGATTTTGGGGGTAAAGGATATTCAGACTTTACAATTCACAAAGATTCTTCGCGAATGAAAAGATATCTCGCACGCCATGGTCGTATGCGGGAAAATTGGACTAAAACTGGTATTAGAACGGCTGGATTTTGGTCCAGGTGGCTCTTATGGTCGAAACCATCATTAAAAGAAGCTAAAATGTTGATAGCGAAGCGTTTCAGTGTAAAATTTTCTTAGAAAAAATTATCCGTTCTGTATAATTTAGCCTGATAAGAGTTAGATTTGCCGAGAATGTTGACATCCTCGTTACCATATAACTCATTACAACCTATATCATCCATACAATCTTTACCGTTATGAGATACAGGGATCGAGTATATTTGGTTACCCGGTGTAGAGGTGTAATAATGGTATTGATCTCGTCTCCCGCGAACCTCTTTTCCATATAATGGAAGAGTCTCTTCGTTTTCACCTACAAGAAGACCTAATTGTTGTAATGAATTTGGATTGTATTCTTTTATAGGAGGATCCCTAAATTCGGGTTGTCTAGGACGTCGATATGTCGGTTGAGGTGGGTGGATGTGTATAGGCGTTGGAATTTGATCGCGTCTATTTTGTTTATCAAGTAAATAAATGATGACTATTAAAAGTATAAATATGAATAGTAATGCTAACGTGCTACTCGTGTTACGCTTCATTTATATTTATATATATTCAGAAAAAAAATATTCATATGTATAAATGGACAATCGTGAAAAAGATAATAAATCCAATAAGAAAGGTAAGAAGATTGATAAGGAATGGTCTCTAGAACAAACTGACATTTTGAAAAAATGGGGCGAAGCGGCTGCGTGTTATAGGTATATGCATAATCACGCATATCTTGTTTTTAAGAGAAAAAATTATAATTATTCATTACCTGTAATTATATTATCCACAATCACAGGAACTGCGAATTTTGCGCAAAGTTCATTACCTGAAAACATAAGATCGACCGCACCAGCTATTATAGGTGGTATGAATCTGATAGCTGGCATCATAGCAACAGTAATGCAATTTCTGAAAATATCTGAACTAATGGAAGGGCATCGAGTCGCTTCACTACAATACGGTAAACTTTCAAGAACAATCCGCCTCGAATTATCATTACCGTTTAACGAAAGATCCTTTGATGGTAGTACGATGATAGATATGTGTAAAGCTGAATATGACAAATTGATTGAACAGTCACCTCCGTTAGATGATACAATAGTTAAATCGTTTGAAAACCAATTTAACGATGAAAAGACTGACTTTAAACTTACTAAACCTGAAATTATGCATATAGAACCTATAGAACTATTTACAAACGAGGAACATACAAACGCACGAATGTTAAAAACCGAGTTAATAGAAATGCAAAAATCACATACTCTGAGACATAGAACTATTGGGAAGACCCCCATTGATAACGAAAAACGTGTAGATGTTGACGATTTAAATGAAGTAATTATAAAATAATTGAAAGGCGGTGTATAATATATAGAATCATTAGAAAAAGTATAATATTAAAGATACCAATGCAAATCAAGTAAGGAAAAACCCTCCTTTTTATAGGTTCTAGAATCCTTGCTTGAATTGTATCACTTTCCAAAAAAATATCTAATGCTTGATCAGTAATATCATCGGTTATGGATTCTTTCATTAAAGTAATACCACAAAAAAAATCCCTTGCACCGACGCTACATGTAAATGAGATCAAAATCCTTGAAAAATATATACATGATAAAGAAAATGTATTTATATGTGGACCTATTGGCTGTGGAAAAAGTTTCATTGTAAATAATGTATTAGATTCACGAAACACTATCGAATTACATTCAGAACTTTTTCAAAGGAAGAGTGCTTTCATGAATCTTATAGGTGATACCAATTCTAATATCTTGATAGATGGATATGACTCTTCTGTCCATGGACATAAACAAATAATAGATCGAATATCAGAAAAAAATGAACGACTTACGAGTGGGTCTGTGATAGTAACTTCTACAGCGATACACATGCTACCAAATTTTAAACTCATCATAATCCCTAAAAAAACACCGGATATGATATTTTCGCTAGCATGCACAAACCCCAAGGCTCGTGTGGCAGCAGAAAAATGTAAGGGTAATATACGCGATTTTTTTGACTATATAAACCATTCGGATATAAAAGATGTATTCAAAACATCAAAGGATATAGTGATCGATATATTATCACGTAAAGGGAGTATGGATATTTCTCAGACGATGCATGAACATGGTCATATATTAGATGTTATTCATGGAAATTACCCGAATTCTGTTGGTAGTAATATAAACAATATTATTAATTCTCTAGTTGACGCGGATGTGTATGACACTCAAATGTATAAAGGTGAATGGAATTATATGCCTTATTATATTGCAAGTGGTATGGCGACACCTAAATTAAACATGGGTGATCCAATTCCCGTTGATAAAATACAACCTGGTAGTATGTGGACAAAATATGGCAACTTTAAGATGCGTCAAAACAGACTTCGTGGGATCCAGGCTAGAAATACAACTAAAATAGGAATGGATGAATTGGGGCTTCTCCGCCAATATGCAATCATGGGAAATGTGGATATTTTATTGGAATATAAACTTGAACCATTGGATTTTGATATTATGAATCATCTTGCTGTCGGTAATAAATTAAGACCTGCAGAAGTGACTAAAGTTAAAAAGAAGATGCGTAATCTGTTAAATGAGTAGCTCCGGGAGTGATACAGATGATGATAACGACGTCATTCGTGTTAACGGGTGTGATATTTATTATTATGGAAACATCGACCGTGAGAATGCTTTGAATTTTATAGATGAATTTAAAAAGTTAGAGGTTGACCTTCTGAAGAAATCTATCGAGTTACCCGGCTATAATCCAATGATTCGTGTCCATATTCATAGTGATGGTGGTTGTGTCTTTTCGGGTTTGAACATCATGGACATGTTGAAATCATCACGTATCAATGTCGTTACCATCGCGGAGGGTACATGTTGTAGTGCTGCTACATTCATTCTATTAGGTGGTAATCGAAAACTAATGAACAAACATTCGTTTGTGCTCATCCATCAATTATCGACTGGGTTTTTTGGAAATTACCACGAGTTACGCGACGAAATGAAGACATGTAAAAAGATTATGAATACCATAAAATCTATATATACCAGCGAAACGAAAATTCCGAAGGAGAAAATGACAGAGTTCATGAAGAAGGATGTATACTTAGGATATGAAGAGTGTCTCAAATACGAGATTGTGAGTGGCCATTTTTAATAATCATATATCTCCTGTACATATACAGAATTCCAAAAATGATAATCACCACACTGACTGTATTCATATTCATCGGAACGTTTATTAATGGATCAGACTTAAGTCTGTTCATTCTCTCATAATTCACCACAGGAATCATCTATTAATATGAACACAATTTTTACCGCCGATAAAAACGGCAAGAAGCGCTACATCGACATCAGGGTCGAAGAGCAGAACGGATGCTGGTGTATTGTTAAGGCGTCAGGTCGGGTTGGGGGGAAAGAAGCTACATCTGTGACTGAAGTCCCACTCGGTTATGAAAGTGCTGTGAAACGTGCGAACACGGTGTGGAAAAATTTGAACACTAAGGCTACTACAATCCTACCC
>CERI01062848.1_pt1 | contig 13947 bp, 16 predicted proteins | sample 350261 | NCBI WGS metagenome assembly CERI01 (sample SAMEA2620979, study PRJEB7988) | marine metagenome | isolation source: saline water (ENVO:00002010), including
TGAAATATTGTCATGATTTAAAAATGAAATATTATAATTTTATTTTTAACATAATATGTTTTGCTAGTATTACTTTAACAATTTCTATAATACTTTATTTTAAATATAAAAAGAAACAAGATCCAGAAATTGCAAGAAAAAAAGAAGACATGAAGAGAAATTATATTTTATATAATTTAAGAAAATTTCAAAATATTAATAATAAAGAAATTGGAACAATTAATTCCTATTGATATAATATAAATAATGAACTTAAAAAGTAATAATAAACACATTGCTGCTTTAGAATTATTTTTCAAGGAAAAATTAAATCAGGAAAAGATAAAACATAAATTAAATAAGAAAAGAAAAACCGAAATTGATCCTGAAAAAAAAAAAAAATTATCAAAGAAATACAAGCAGTTGGAATTTAATTTGGATGATAAAGAATTTAGATTAGTTGATAAGAAAAATGTTTCACTTGTAACTGCAAAACGAATTCCTCAAGCTGATGAAAAGGAAATAATTGAAAAAGAAGAAAATAAAATAAAGAAAAATAATAAAAAAATACTTAATACGAAATATAAATTGTTATTTGAATATGAAAATTTAGAAAATTATGATTCTTTATTTAAAAGCGACATAGAACCACTAGAAGAATCTAATAAAAGAAGTGAAAAAAAAATTGGTTCAATAGAAGAAAAAAAAGACAAAAATTCAAACGCATACAAAACAAATATAGATAATTTAATGATAGAAAAAAATGGTTACAAAGAAGAATTAAAACGAGATGCACTTGTTGATAAGAAAATAAAAACAGATCTTATGAAAAATTTTATAGAAAAACAAAGTGAAATATATAATGCTTACATGGAAAATATAGAAAAAAATAAATTTATTAAAGAAATAACAATTAATTAATTTTTAATCAACTATTATTTAGTATTTGTTATATTTCTTCCATACCCCATCGCTTTCATAATTGTATGGTTTTTTTTTACATTTTGGATCATTCATATTTTCATCATTTTCTTTATTTGCAATATTATATGTTTTAGAATAAATGTGTGTATTTTCATCTTTTTTATTGTCCTTTTCATTATGAAGCAATGGTAATACATTTGTTATTCTTTGTGGTATTATAGTATAATCAATATAGGATAAATTCGCTATTTCATTTTGTGCGTTTTTAAAAAGTTCATTTGCAATATTCATATTCCACGATGCTTCATAATTACCAATGGCATTATCTAATACTATAATAGATTGCTCTACATTTGTATCACCTCTAAACCTAGAATCAATTAAATATGAGTTTTTTAATTGTTGTTCGTATAACATAATCATCGTTTCCATATAAATTTCCTTTTCAATCATTTTATCAACAATATGTTTAATATTAATTTTTTCTAACTTTCTACCAGTTTCATTTTTTACAATATGTGCTAAAGTTTGAAGAGATTCCGATACAAATAATGTATCTTTCATCATAACTATTTCACAAGCTAATTCATATTGTTTAGGCAATTCATTACCAAACATTATGAGTAAATTTTTGTAATTTGGCATGCTTTTATCGATAATTGTTTTACCCTCTTCCAATTCATTTTCAATAGTTTCTATTCTAATTTTTCGCTGAAATTCTTTTTTTTCTTTTTCCTTGCGAATTTTATCCAATTGATTTTCGTGACTATTTTCAATAAAGCTTAAAGAATATTTCCACCCACTTTTAGTTCCTTCTACGATATAAGAAACACTATCTTCAATTATTTCAATGCCGTTAATAGTAAATATATTTATCTGATGTAATAAGAATGAAACTGCAAATATTACAGTGGTTATTCCAAATACTTTCATAGTTACTATAAAAACTGATAAAATATCATATTTTCAATTTTTTTAAAAATAAACATATAGTATATAATGATGAAATTAACAAAATATATAAATTTTAAAGCATTCCTTATTAGTTTTTCAATAGGATTATTATATATATATTTAACAGATGATTACAAAAAAATAATTGTTGTATATCCTACTCCTATGAATAAAGACAATAAAGTTTACGTCGATAAAGCGAATAATTGTTTCAAATATAATTTACATGAGTCAACATGCTCGGATAATAAAAATGATTATGTAAATATTGGAGTAAAATATTAATATATAGTAAAAATATATATACATTAAATTAATTATGTTAGATTTTAAAAAGGCTATAAAATCCAAAAACGGCGTATTGTTATTTTCAATAATTCTAGGTCTAGGATTTGCAGGGTTATTTAAAATGAGTTGTGATTCTAGATCATGTTTAATATACAAAGGTCCTGATTTTCAAGAAAAAAGACAAATAAAGGTTAACGAAAAATGTTACAATGTTTCAGAGGAAATGATAAATTGCGAAGAAAATACGAACAAGGAAAAAATATTTGTGTAATGAGTTTACAAATTTGTTTTAAATTCATTACTAATTATATAATTAAAATGGAAAACACGACAAATATAAGTGAATTACCTATAAAAACGAATATTCCTATAATTGAAACTTCTGAAATGGAAGAGAAGATTCAAATATCGCCTAATAACTATACAATAGATGAAAAATCACTACATATTAAACCTGAAAAACATGTAACATTTACAGATAATGTAGATACAAGTAATAAAAATATTCCAGAAGATGAAAATTCAAAAAATAAAAATGATATTTTTTCAATTTCAAATGAACTTAAACTTATTTCATTGGCGTCTTTAATGTTTTTTATTTTTATTGATAGTAAATTCAAAAAATATATTATAAACATTTTGATACAAATTTTTGGAAATTTTTTAAAAACTGAAACCGGCGGTACTAGTAAAATAGGAAATCTATTTTATTCTTTTACATTTGGCATAGTTTTATATTTATTCACCATATTTGTAGACTACACATCATTGCAATTTATTTTTTAATCAAATCATTTTTATAACAATTCTATAACTTTTGTTATCAATATTATTTGTAATAATATTTGATACGTCAGATAAATCAAAATTATAGTTTACATATATCATAATTGAATCTCCTGGTAAAAATTTTAAATTTACATTTAATTCTTCTGCTCCTGGATTTGAATATTGTGCTAATGATATATCATTTTGCAAAATTTCCAATCTGCTCTGTTCTTGTAACGTAATTTCTAATAATTTTTTTTGTATTCTATAATAATATTCATAAGAATTTCCGCTAATTTCAGTCAACGTTTTTGGGCCATCGGAAATTAACTGATTTATAGTATTTGCGATATTAGATTCTATTGTTTCATCTATAATGGATACGTTGTTTAAAAATGTACTATGTTTTGGTAAAGTATCAATAACAACATTATTATATTTTTCAAATAAAACGTGGCGTTGAATATCCATCTTAATAGATTGATCTATGTAGTTATTTACTTCACCGCCAGATTTACCGGTCTTTGTAACTGATTGTGAAAAGTTTAAATCGCTGAAAGGATTGTTATCTGAAAACCCATACTTTACATTATTCGTGCTAATATCATTTATGTTACTTACATCAATTGTTAATTGAAATAGATTGTAAAAATTGATATTATTTGTTTCTATAAATGAAACTGCGTCTGAATTGGGTAAAATAGATGGAACACTCATTAAAATAATTATTATTACTATAAATAAAGAAAGAGAAAAATGAAATACAATTAATGACATTTAATACTATTATAATCTAAATCAAAACATCCTACTATACAATCTTTTTGATTGTTGCATTTTCTATTTGCATCATTTTCAATAGAAAAAAATAATTCCAATGTTTTATTAAAAAAATTGTATTCTGATATATTATTCTGTTTTTTTATACAAGAGCCATGCTTTTCCCATTCATGTTTCCACAAATCATTATCGCATTCTTTCCAATAATGCTCCATATTATATAACAAAATTTTTGTTGGTTCAACATAATCAACATCTTCGCAATATATAGGATAATCTGTTGTATTTATTTGAGGCCATAAACCATGTATCATATAATTATTAGAACACCATTTTTGAAGAGATAATTCATAATAATTATATATATTTTCCGAATTTGTAAAATATATATCCACAAAAATTGTAAGAAAAAAAAATCTACAAATATTCATTTATTTTTTATATTAAGAATATATAAAATGAATCAGCTTTTAAAAGAAACCCTATCTAAAAATTATCAATTATATATTGAATTGTTGGATAATGGCGAATTCAAGAAACATTTAATTCGCCAGTTAAATGATGATATTGATATTCCAATAATTAATGAAAAAACGGAAAGAAAGGTATTAAATTCTATCTACAAAGTAATTCTTACATCTCTTAAAAAGGTTGATATTGAAGAAATGTTAGAAAAAATTTCTGATAAAAAAAATTAAGAAGAATTATTTTTTTTAGTTTTATTTTTTATACGCGGAGAATATTTAAAAAACCATTTTTTATATTCCTTTGAAGTTTTATGTTTATGATATTTTTTATATTTTGAAGTACGTTCTTTTAAAACGTCTTCTTTATCTTGTTGCTTACCATAGCATGGTAAATTAAAGCGTTTTAATTTTTCTGGAATCGAAGAAAAGCTTTCATATGTTTCAAGAATATTAGAATAATTATTCACAACATATTGCAATTTATCAATAACTTCTTTTATAGCGTTTTTATTCATTGGAACATCATTTATTAATAACAATGTAAAATACAAATTTAAAAGGGTATCAATATTTCCAAAAAATATTTCTTGTCTTTTATATTTGACAACATTATATGAAAGGCATGAATTAGTTGCAAAAATAATACCAATAATCTTTTCTTTGTAATATAAATAACAATAATTATCAACAAATTTATAAACAGATTTTATTTTTTTTGTTTGCAAATTATTAATTTTTTTCTCTTTTATTTCACGAATTGTTTTACCCAAACAGTCTGTATAAATAATAAAAATATCTGTGAATTCTTTTTTGTTTCTTAATCCCATTTTCATGTATTTATGTAATAAATATATTGTAATGTCAAAATTACAGAAAACTAATTTACTTTTTTTGAAATAATCAAACAGCGAATAATATATTTTTTTTAATTCGCTATCATTTAAATCTAGTTTTTCTTCGTAATATGTTTTCATTTTATTTTTTGTAAGTATTGGAAAATAATTATTTAATACTTGTAGACGCGAATAAACCTTTTCCCATCTAGATATGTCACCCAATGGACGCGCAAGCTCTTGGTGTAAACTCATCCTTAAGAATTCTGGAGGAGTATAAAAAATATTGTCCTTTTTTATATTATTTTTTAATAAATATTCATAAAATGATTTATCAACATGCGTTATATCTGCAACAGCAACAAAATTTACAAATACTTTGTATGTTCCATAAATAAATGCATTTTTACTTTCAACGCTATGAACGTTCTCTTTTGCAAAAATATTGCATAATTCCTTTGCATCTTCCATGGCATTTGGCGAAAAAAAATCATAGTCTGGTATATCAGTTTCATAATTATAAAATTGTTGTTCTTTTGGTAAAATATCATTTATCGCAGTTCCTCCATAACAAATAAGTTTTTTATCAATAATAAATTGTCTTACAATAGTTAATATTTTATCATTCACGTGTCTTTTCTTTTGAATTTTCTTTCTTTCTAATTCATTCTTTTTAACAGAATGTTTTAAATAATCACTATTCATTAATTAATATATCAATAGAAATTAATGAATATTCTATGCAATTTTATGTAGTTTTCTTTATATTAAATATAGTAGCTCTAGCATTACTTGTAAAAACATCACAAGACAAATCATTGCTTGTCTCATCAAGCGCACAGTAACTTCCATCTACATCAGTTATTTTATATTGATCTGCGCCGACTCTACTGAATTTAAAAATACTTGATTTTTTTGGATTAAAATCATCTAAATCGCAATATATTTTATTATCAACGCTAGAAATATCGCATATTCTATCTTGTGTGAAAGACTTAAAGTAGTAGCCGTCTTTATCATATGGATATTTGTATATGTTGTATAACTCAACTGTTTCGTCGAGGGTTTTATCACAATATATTATATTTTTATTGTTAGCATTATTAGTAGAAACATCACAATAATTGTTGTCAACATAAATTTGATATAAAAGATTTGGTACGAAAAATGATTCATCTTTTACTGTAGTGTTAAGCAATATATCTGGTTTTTTAATCATAACTGAGCTGGCATTTTGAGAAGATGAACCAATTTGCGATTTAAAAAAACCATCATACAATTGTAACATATTATCAGATTTTTGGAAGTTCATACATATAAATTGAACGCCATTTACTGCAGCATTTGAAAAATCATAATTCTTGCTACTAACAGTTTTAAGTTCAGGTAAACTTACAACCATTTTTCGTTTAGTTAATCCTTGAAAGGAAATATATTGATCGTCAACAATTTCGTCAGAGCGTAATACGGCAATACTTTGCTCTACCGTAGAAAGAAGATCTGTAATGTTATTTAATTCGCTATCTAAAAAATCTGTATTATTTGTATTATCTGAATGATTTAATGTGACAAATATAAATATTTTACCTTCACATTGGTCTATCGGTAGATTCGCAATAATACTTTCTCTGTTGTCTTCATAATCAGTATAAAATGATCTTTGATTCATCGTAAATAATTTTGAAGTATCATTAAATTCTTCTATTATTGTATCATGAATTTGTTTATAGAATGATTTTATTTTATTTGTTGAATCATTGTTCTTGTTACCATAATTGAGTCTTAAATGCAGAAATAATGGAAATTCTTTTACATCTGAGTCAATTATAAATTGATCGTTTATTTCTTTAATTCCCTTTTTAAAAGTTATTGAATTATATGAATCTTTTTGATATAGATTATCGTCATGATTTACTGCAATAATAGGTACATTATTCATTGAAAATACTTGCATATCTAAGAATCTAACTCCAGATTCAGAACAATTTTTAAGAGCACAAAGATCTATATAATCATTTGATAAATTTCCGCTACAGAAACAATTATACGCGCTTTTAAAATAAAAGTCTTTTAATTTACAGGTATAACTTCCCGATTCGCCGGTTTTGAAATAATTTGCATTTCTTAGTTTATTAAATGTATAAAATGTTAAATCTTTTGTATTTTTTGATATTGTTTCGCAATTATTCTTTTGAATGTTAATCTTATTCAATATATACAGCAAAAAGACAATTGTTAAAACAGCAATAATTATTTTTACACCATATTTTTCTAGAATTTCTCTTAAATTGTCATTTAATTTACTCATGTATACTTAAAATATATGTATAAATAAAAAATTAAAATAAATATCTTATAATATTAATAATTAATAATGCCTGGGGGATTATTGAATTTAATAGCATATGGAAATCAAAATATAATTTTAAATGGTAATCCTAAAAAAACATTTTTTAAAAGCGTTTATATGAAATATACTAATTTTGGTATACAAAAATTTAGATTAGATTATGAAGGCTCGCGCGACATTGATCCGGAAAATGATTCAATATACACTTTTAAAATTCCGAGAAATGCTGAATTACTTTTAGACTCTTATTTATGTTTCACATTACCAGATATTTGGAGTCCTATTTTACCAATAACAGAAATAGGAGATATTTGGAAACCATACGAATTTAAGTGGATTAATAATATTGGAACATCGCTCATAAAAAATATAAAAGTCATGATTGGTTCCCAATTAATACAAGAATATCCGGGGGAATATATAAGATGTGTAGTAGAAAGAGATTATACTGAGACCAGAAAAAAAATGTTTAATATTATGACCGGAAATATAGTGGAAATACATAGCCCTGAAATTTACAATTTAGATTTTACAACTAATTATCCAAATGCGATATATAGAGATGAAGATCAGGAACCTTCAATCAGAAGTCGTAAAATATACGTTCCACTAAATCCATGGTTTATGAATAGTACACAAATGTCTTTACCGCTTGTAGCATTACAATATAGCGAAGTAACAATTGAAATAACATTAAAACCAATAAAAGAAATGTTTACAATAAATACTGTTGAAAATGTATCTGATACAAGTATATCGTACGATAAAAAAATTGAAAATTTGAAAACAAGAATACAGCCAAATTTTAGCAATGAGAGACACCAACTTTATAGATTTCTCCAACCACCGCCATCTATGGAATTAAATCAATCTGATTATCCGAATCAAATAACTAATTGGAATGCCGACGTACATTTAATTTCAAATTATTGTTTTTTGACAAAGGAAGAAAGTTCTGTTTTTGCTTTAAACGAACAAAAATATTTAATAAAAGATGTAAAGTATACTACATTTTATAATATTGCTGGTACAAATAAAGTTAAAATAGATACAAATGCATTAGTATCATCGTGGTTATGGTTTTTTAGAAGAAGTGACGCATTTGAAAGAAATGAATGGAGTAATTATACAAACTGGAAAACAATTGAAAAACCGTACACATTATTAACCGCGCAAGATATAGGAAGAGTTGTGAATATTGAAAATTACACTGATGGCGTATATCCAAATCAAAACATAGATTCTTATGATGACGATACAACAACTGCAACTAATAATATTGAATCAGAAGATACTTTATTTACTCCCAATTTTTCTCAAGAAAATGAGAAAAATATATTACAAAATTTTTCAATTTTATTTGATGGCAAATATCGTGAAAATAATTTTGATTTTGGTATATACAGTTATTTAGAGCCATATAGATGTTCTAATTTAAGCGACGATATTGGATTATATTGTTATAATTTTGGAATTAATACAACAGATACAAATCAACCAAGCGGTGCAATAAATCTAAGTAGATTTAAAAATATAGAATTTGAAATTGCAACAATTGAGCCACAATTAGATCCCTTATCTGAGTTTTTTACAATTTGCGATCAAAATGGTGGTATTATAGGCGTATCTAAAGACAGATCACAATATATGTATACATACGAAATGCATTTATTTGAAGAAAGATATAATATTGTTAGATTTTTGTCTGGAAATGGTGGACTATTATTTGCCAGGTAATAAAAATAATATAAAATAATATTATATTTTAATATGGACGACAATTTTAATGAAAGAATTTTTAATGAATTTACAAATGATATATCAACCAGGCTAGAAAAAGACGGTAAATCATCAAAAATTAAAATATCAGACTTAGAAAATGCAATTAATGATATGTTAAATGATGAAACAAGTCTAAAAAAATATAATAGACGTAATATTGTAAAGTATAGTAGATTTATTAAAGATGAAGTAAATAAAACTGAATTTGATATAAATTATTTAAAAAGTCGCTATAAAAAAATAACAGATTTCAATAAAGTGAAATTATTTGTTAGCGATCAAGTTAAGGATAAAGCAAATATTTTGAAAAATATAGACTATGAAGTTCTTATAAAGAATGTTGGATCTTCAATTATGGGTATATCAAAGGATCTAGTATTATTATTTTTTACTGTATGCATTGTCGCTCATTTAAAAATAAGAAGTTTTATCGATTCATGTTATTTATATCCAAGTAATCCAAATCGGTTTCCTTACATTTTCTATAACAGCAGTTCTGTAAAACAAAAACAGTTATTGAATATTAGAAATTTCCAAAATGATAGTGACACTGATCCAGTATTTACAAATACTAAAATATATTATAACAGTGATGGTACACCATCAAAAGAGAAGAATGAAAAATTAAATGATATGTGTTTTGGTTCAATGGACGGTAAGCAGTTTGAAAGAGCGGCAATTTTTAAAGTAGCAACAGATATATTAGTAGGCGAAAATGAAAACTTAACAGATGAATCTGAGAAATATTATGAGGTAATTCAAGACATTATTAATAAATTAAGTGGGATAACAAATGTAGAAAAAATGGAAAAACTTAGCTCGCTTTCTAAAACATTTATGGAAGAACACACAGGTAAATGTAAAGATGAATTAAGCATTTATTCTCTAATAACATATGTTCTTTATTACAATACTTTGAAAAATCAAGAATCGATGGGATATTTACATACAGGATTTTTCAAATATTTGACTTCGCCAACTTCTAAACTTTATTTTGGAGCAATGGTTATTTTACTTTATAGTATCTTCAAAAATAATATTAAAATTGCTAATAGGTTTTTAAATAATGTGTTAGACTATTATTCCGACAAGTATGATGGAGGAGGAAAATTACATAGTATCTTTTTAGGTATTTTGTCTTCTATATTAGCACCATTTATTACATTTGCTCTATTATTATTGATGATTGTATATCCACTATCAATATTCAATTGTATGAAATCATATTTTAATTATGTATCCTTGACAAATCAAGTTAGTACTAAAATAGTTTGTTATCTAGGCATGATATATTCAGTAATTGCTTTAATTGCCTATTCAAGCGGACTAATTTTAGCGATTTTCCCCGAACTCATAGCATATATTACAAATGAGTTAAAATATATGATGCAGCTATATGGTGGAAATAAAAAGGGCAAGGGTAAACATAAGAAGGGTAAATCAAAAGAGGGATTCTCCGGTGAAAAAGGATGCTCCGGGGGAGGATTTTTCAAGAATTTTAATATTGCTAAATTACTTGGCGTTATAATAATGTCATTATTAGGTCTTTTCTTGTTAATGCCTGTTGTACTTCCATTTATTTGCGCGTTTATTTCTAGTTTTGGAGTATCGGCATCTCTTACATTTGACGGTTTGAAATTTATGAGAAAGAATTTGTGTTCGGTCAAAGAATATTCAAGTATTATTAAACTTTTAGTAATAATAATGATGGGTTATCAGATAATTAATCGGTATTCAAATGGTTCAAGGCGTAACAAATGGATATCTATAATTGCATCTGCTATAGTATTGTTAATATATTTATTTATAGAGTTTAGAATGAAAATGACCGAAAATTATTTTGATGGTTTAAAATGCAATATTTAACAATATAAAAAAGTATAATATAAAAATAACATTTTATAATTATTAAATGGGTAAAAAAAAAAATAATAAGTCAAAAGCGACAAATATTTCGTCCGGCCCAAATGTTTCTATTTGTACCCCTACTTTTAATAGAAGACCCTTTTTTGAGGGATTATTAAAATGTGTAAAAAATCAGAATTATCCCCATAATAAAATAGAATGGATTGTTATTGATGATGGTACGGATAAAATTCAGGATATATTTGAAAGCCAAGAAACAAAAGAGATGTTGAAAGATATTACAATAAGATATTTTTATGTTGATGAAAAATTAGATTTGGGTAAGAAGCGGAATTTAATGCATGAAAAATGTTGTTACAAGGGGGATGAAGATATTATTGTTTATATGGATGATGACGATTATTATCCGCCGGATCGTGTTAGCCATAGTGTAAAAAAATTATCTCAAGACAAAAATGTTTTGTGTGGTGGAAGTAGTGAATTATATCTTTGGTTTAATACTCTTAATAAAATGTATAAATTTGGGCCATATGGTCCAAAGCATGCAACAGCAGGTACGTTTGCATTCAAGCGTAAATTATTAAAGGATACTTCGTATGAAGACGCGGCGGTTTTAGCCGAAGAGAAGCATTTTTTGAAAAATTACACAGTTCCATTCGTACAATTTGATCCATTCAAAACAATTTTAGTAGTTTCGCACGAACAAAATACATTTGATAAAAAAAAACTATTAGAAAACAAAAACAAATTTGTAAATGAGAGTTCAGTTAGTGTAAAACAGATGATACAAGATAAAGAATTAATAGAATTTTATCAAACTAAAATTAATAAATTGCTTAGAGATTATGAACCAGGAGATGTAAAAAATAAGCCTAAGGTTCTAAAAGAGATCGCTAGAAGGGAAAAAGAAAGAGAAGAGCAAAAAAAACAAATGCAAATTCAACAAGATAATAGACCATCTGGTATTTTTGTAAAAGATAGTAATAATCCAAATAGTCAACATAGAGAACTTAATATGAGAGAAATTAAAGAATATATGTCATCAAAAACTCAAGAATGCATTCATAAGCAAAATGAAATTACAAAATTAAGAAACGAGAATCAAATATTGACTCAAAAATTAAAAAATGCAAATATTATATAAATAATTAATAATCTCTATTATTATAGAAATGTCTGTTAGCAACATATATAATTCTTACTATAATTCAAGAAATAGTTCTGATATTGCCACATTTAAAAATAAACATACGTTTGAAAATAGAAAGAAAGAATCTTATAATATTATTTCCAAATATCCTCATAGAATACCTGTTATTGTTGAAAAACAACAAACATCTGATGTTGTTGATATTGATAAAAATAAATTTTTAGTTCCATGTGATTTAACTTTAGGTCAATTTGTTTATGTGATTCGCAAACGAATGAAAATGCCACCCGAAAAGGCAATATTTGTATTTATAAATAATCAAATACCAATGCAATCTACCTTAATGTCTACAATTTATGATGAATCAAAAGATACAGATGGGTTTTTATATGTAACATATGCAGGTGAAAACACATTTGGGTGTTAATATTTTAATGATTATAAAAGAAATAATCATTAAAAATGTCAAAGAAGTAATTTATTTAATCTTTTAATTTCATTGTCAAGAAGTCTATTGGCGTATTTTTTATTTTTTATGTTTTCTATTAATTGATGTTTTTGTATATTGAATCTATTGCATATATTTATTATAAAATTTAGATTTGAATATTCATTGCTGTATTTTGTTAAAATTTTTGTAAAAATAATTTCTTTATGAGTATCTGGAACAACATTCCATTGAATTCTGTTATATTTTATATAATTATTTATTACTTTTAGAAAAAATGTCATTTCATTAAATTGCCATAATTGACGTTGAAATGATATGCGATCATAATAATCTCCTTTTATGAAAGATTCTAAAAATTCTTGATAAAAACTGAAATTGTTATCAATATAATATATTATATTTTCATGATATACTAACGATACTATTGTTTTTTCACAAATTTTAAAATAATCGCTATTTTTATTTTCTAATAATTCTTTGCAGATTTCTTTGACATTTTTATCCACATCACTTTCTTGAATTTGTGAGTCAATATTGTAAATATACTCTACTTGAGTTTCTAATTCAATTACTTTTTTATCGTGAATATTAATTCCAATGAAAATAAATTTTATATTTGGTCGTTCACATTGTGATTTTTTTATTTTTTTTATATATTTTATTATAATTGTTATAATCTTCTTGTCATTATTTTGAAGATAGTCTATATTATCGATAACAATAGCTCTCATAAATTTTTTTTGTTTCAACATGTTGAATATGTTTTGATTCTTTAAAAGATCAAAGAATTGGGTTTCATTCTTTATATTTTGTATAGAACAATATTGAAACTCATAGTTATTTTCTTTTAAATAATTTATAACTTTTTTTGTCTTTCCGCTATTTGTCTTTCCATGTATATATATACTGTTGTATTTTGATATACATTCCATATTATATAAATAAAAATGAATTATTTATATAACTTAGAACAAAAATTAAATGTTTGTTGAATAACATACATTTGGATTGTTTGTCAAGCCGTCCCAATCAACTAAGCAGCCAATGGCAACTTTTTTTTTCGCGCATGCTCCACTGGTAGTTCCAATTCCCGGAGTATTATATTTATCTTCTTCAAATGATATTTCGCCACAATCAATACTATTATAAGTACCGCTATTTTCAGTATTTACACATGTTTTATTGTCTTGATAGTATACATAATTATCAGGACATTGGGATAGATTTGGCGGGAAAGTCATTTTTTTCGAAGAACTTGCCATCGCACTTCCAATAAAAGCTAAACTTATTACTAAAATAACTAATGCTATAATACAAACAGTTTTGTAAAAGTTCATTATAATTTAATAATAATA
>CERI01284250.1_pt1 | contig 13933 bp, 10 predicted proteins | sample 350261 | NCBI WGS metagenome assembly CERI01 (sample SAMEA2620979, study PRJEB7988) | marine metagenome | isolation source: saline water (ENVO:00002010), including
CAGTTTAAAAGAATTAGAAGAATTAGAAGAATTAGAAGAATTAGATGAGGATGATCTAGGTACTTACCATATATTAGACTGGGATAATCAATTAAAGTCTAAGATGGACGAATTATCTAATTCTCTAGCACAAAAAAACGTTACGTCTGAAGAATATAGAAGAGAATTGTTAAGAACTAATTACTGGGACATGAAAAGAAGTAGAAAATATGTCGTTAGCGACGATGATAAGGAAATTATAGATAAAGTAAGAAAAAATATAGAAGAACTAAAGTTAAAATTTAACAATGGAGAAATAACAGAGGAAATTTTCAATAACAAATATGATGAGTTTATAAGATTAGAATATAATATATTAAAGGTTTCTGAACAAATTACTTCTAATAAAAAACAATACATACCTCCCCCGGAAAATGAAGCGGAAAGAATTTCTATGTTAATTAATGATTTAGAAGAATATCACATCGAGGAAGTAAAATATATGAAAAAAATAGCAAATAAATATAATATATACCCCCCTATTTTACCAGGTGATTATAGTGGGGAAGACGTACAAGATTATTATGATAAATTAAACACAGATCTTGAATTACCATATAACAGAACTATTGATAATTATGTAAAAGCATATGACACATATAAACAAAAGATAATGTCAATAGCACCCTCATATGTAATAGCTGATAGAGTTTGGGGAGAGTCTTCTGACGCAAAAGCTAGTGAACCAGGTTATAAATTTAATATGATAAAAAAACTTGGTACTAATTTATCTCAGTTAGATGTTAACGAAAATAAGTTTAAATTATTGACTGAAAATGAGGAGATTCAATTTCAAACTGGTATGTGGAAAGAAATTAAAAATGAACTAAGACAAATGTCTAGAGATGAGCTTTTAAGTTGTATACCTAATAGAACATTTAAGTATATGTCCTACATAGAAAGACTTAAAGAAAATAAACAAAGAATGCTCAAATTTAGAGAACATCCTAAAAACTTTGAGGAATTAAGAAATATTCTGGAAGAAGATTCAAAGTATTACCGAATAGAAACAAATAAATTATTCAGAAATTATAAGTACAACCGACCATATGTATATGATAAAGGTTATGGAAGGACTTCCGAAGCTAAACATAGGATAACCGGTTCACCACAAACTTATTTACAAAACGGTAAAGTAAAATATTTAGCATTTAAGGAAAATGTAGATAGAAATGATGTTGGAGATTTAACTAATTTTATCACTGTTAAACCAATTGATGATGAACTTTATACTGAAATTTCCGAAAGAGAAGGTAATAATACAAGTATAATAGAAATCTGGGAACTAAGAGTTTACTTAGCTGAAGTAAATTCAAGTTTTAGAGAAAAAATTAACATAGTTAAGAGATATGAATCTTTTAATGATTATTTATCTGATTTCAAAGACATTCTTCACGAAAACTTAAAAAAGATTCCCGTTGCGTCCCAGGAAGTTTTAACTGATAAAATAAGAAAGATTAATCATTATTTAAATACAGGAGAAGATCCAGATATTTATAGGGAAACTGGTCAACTTCCTATCTCAGAAATCTTTAATAAATCTGATGAGATCCTCGAACTTAGAAAGAATGGGAAGGTTAGATTGATACAATTTATTTCAGAATACATAGAACATGATTCTCAAAGGTTAGATGATCTAGAGAATTACATTTTTAATTATTCAAGTTCTAATTATGACTACAATATAACTAAAATACTTTTCATATTTGAAAATTACCCAGAAGCGTTACGTTCTTTTATTAATGGTAATATTAGTAATTTAGAATTGTTAACAATGGAAACAGCTAAGATAATCCCCGAGAATGATCTTGAAATGAAAACAGAACAAGAAAAAATAGATTATATTTTAAGTTGGAGTCCTGAGACGTCAAATTATGACACATACAAAACAGAACTTGATGAAAACGATGACATAGAAAAATTTAAAAAAGATAATACATCTTTAAGTTTATTACAGGTAGATCAGGTATTTCAAGAATATTCAGAGTATTTACAATGGAATAATACAATTAATTTATACAATTCTTTAGAATTTACTGATAATATTAAAAGACTGAGATGGCTTATTAAACAAAGAAATAAATTACCATCTAGAAGAATTTATAGAATAGCTAGTATGTCTGACAGAATAGACACACAAAAAGACCTCGAGTACATCTTCGAGACATGTGAAATAAGTAACCCAGATAAGTACTCTAGAATAACAGAAACTATTATATATAAAATATCTAAAAGTCCTAATGAATACATTGCGAATAAAAATTTAATAAAAGACGAATACTCTAATTTATGTAAATATCTATCAGAACTCAATATCTCAAAGGATAAAAAAGAATGGCAAACAAATGTAGATCCATTTTTATTAACACCTGTTATAACAGAGTTTTTATTAACGAATGGAAAGTTTTCTAATGTAGATAAAATCAGGCTTGCTAATTTTATAACAAATTCTGGAGTCGATGATAATGTATTATCTTATATTAATACATTAAGAGGGTTTGAAATTGATATATATCATAGTATACTTATGGATGAGCTTAATGAAAATGTTAAAAATTTTATTAAAAAAAGAAGCCTTAATAAAATCCTAGACCAGCTAAGAAAGTATAGAACAAAAAAAATACTAAAAGACAAATTAGAGGAAGAAACAATTATAAAACAAAATACATACATCGCCCCAAAGATTTCTTCTTCACCTCCAGAATCTGAAGCAATAGGGGGTGGAGTTAATTTTGTACCTGAATACATAGAGATAAACGGATTTTATATAACAGGTGGAAATTATCCTAATTATGAGTCTGTTTTAAAAGGAACAAAAGAAAATGTAACTGTAATTAATTATAGCCGTGAGAACTTAATATATCTTGCTAATATTTTTGAAGTTCCGATACAGGATGATTCATTTCAGTTATATATTAACATAATAGATAAAAAGTCTATATTACAAAATAAATTACCTAACGAAATATTAGTACCTGAACATATACCCGGAAATGGTAGAGGTCAGGGTGTAAGTGATTATTACGAAAATTTAAAAATGCCTACAAAAAAATATAAATACACTTATAGACCTATTCTTGGAGTTAAAGAACCTGGTGAAGTATATAGTGTTATTAAAGATTTAGATAAAAAATATGGCGTACCTTTCAAATACACAAATGGTATACCAGTATATTCAAATGAAATAAAACAATTAGTAGATGATTCATTTGTAACAATAGAAGGTCCTGCTATATTTGAAGATGAAAACCAACTCTTTCCGGTTGGGAAATATATGTCATCAGAATATTACACATTGGTTGAATATTTAGATTCCAGGGGAAAACCTAAAATGTTTAGAGAAGGAGTATCTGAAAAATCAATAAAAACAAGGTTAATAGAAGATTTAGATACTTGTGACCGGTTTGAAACAGAGGAATTTTGTAATGATCCGTATTCTTATTCTTTAGATCCAACGGGGGCTAAATTTAAGTGTGGTTGGAAAGATGGTGTATGCAAATCTAAGAAATTTGATGATTCTCTTAATGATTTTGCTATTCTAGATGTAGATTTTAACGACGAACAGTTGAATATGGAATGGAAAAAGGCTATAGAAAAATCCATGGAATCTATTGAAAATTACATAATAAAGAATAAGTTAGAATCGGATAAAATAGATGAAATAACTTACATTGAAAAAAGGGTACTATATGATTATTATTTAAAATTAATAGTAACTAAAGAAGAGAAAGATAAGTTTAATTCTCCAACTGTCGGAGTTCCAATGAATTATAAAACTAATATAGAAATTCCAGAAGACATTCTGGGGAGAAAACTACCGGGTGCAGGAGGGGTTAAGAATATAGTGGGGAAAGAAATATGGGTTGATGAAAAATATGATACTATTACTATACATTCCCATGTTGCAAAACTCCACATGTATCCTATTATGAATATTGAGATAGGTAAGGAATATACAATCGATAATGTTAAGTTAAAACCTTTCGAATATATAAAAGAAACTGAAACTTACAAGTGTTATAAAATTGATGACGGTAGTGAAATTACAATGTTGAAATCACAGTTTAAAATATCCGGTAATAAATTATCTTGGGAAAGAGAATCTACATTTTGTTACATATCCAAAGAAGATAAAAGATTATTAAATGATTACCCCGGGTATTATTGGAATACAACATATGAGACCTTTGATGAAAGAATTTTAAATGAACTCGTTGTTAAGAATACAATCATAGAACGTAAAACATTTGTACCATCGTCTTTTATTAAACCAGTTCCAGATGTTTTATTAAATGGCAAACCATTAATTCAGAGAGAAAACATACTAAAAGCTATATATGAAACAGCTTTTACTGAATTAGAAACTCAAGACAATTATATTTATCAGGTAAAAACCCCCGCTTCATTTGCTACCAAGTCTGCTATAAAGTTTTCTGTTGAACATGGGATAGATTTAAATGGATCTATAAAGGATAGATTTGCTTCTATATCATTATCAGATGTTATACAAGAATATGAAAGTTTGTATCCAAAACCATCAATTTCTAAAAAACAATTAAATGATATATTAGAAAAAGCAGTCGAAGAAAATGATTACAATACTGTAGCAATGTATTACTATAGAGCTAGGCTGAATAACTTACCTAAAGATCTTTTGAAAAATGCTAAACAGGTAATAGATAATAAACCCAAAGAATTACTAACCGAAACAAAACTTCCTGTAGTGCCTATTCCCCCAAAAACAGTTGTCAAAAATAATTTAGTACCATCAAGGCGTAGAAGATAAATTAAATTAAATTAAATTAAAAATAAATAAAATTACGTTTGTAATTTAAATAAATTGTATTTATAAATTGTAAATGAGTGTATCTAATGTAACAGTAGTCTATCATCCTAAATGTGAAGCATCTATGAATTTTTTAATTAAAACAAAAGAGCTTACCGATATAAATATTGATTATATAAATTATAAAGAAGATTCTTTTGAAAGTGATATAGAAATAGACGTAATTCCCTTGATAATTTTAAATAATGACGTAAGTCAAATTTTTAAGGGGAAAAGAGCATTTGATAAATTAGAGGAAATTAAGGTAAATAAAGTTCCCTCTAAAAAAAATAAAGGTTTATTGAGTTACGGAAATAAAGCTGTCACATTTATGCACGAAGACAGTTCTCAAAAAAAAGTAAAAATAGACCTTGATGCTAAATTTTAATTCGCGGATAAAGTAGTGTTTAAAAATATATAGATTACATAAATGGACCGTCAGATTCCCGACTTTGCTAATATCATGAAAATTGCTCAACAGGTAGCTAGTCAGATTGAACCACCAGATAGTTTAAAAACAGGGCAGTTAAATCAAGAAGATATGTCTGATGTTATAGCTAAAATTGGTAAATCCGTTGGAGAAATAATTACACCAGAGATGCTAACCGGTCAATTTAATAATACAGGCTCTAAACCTTCTGGTAATCCTAAGAAAAATAAAAAGAATGGAAAATCTAAGATAAGTTTTAACAAATCTGAGGTAACCGATATTACAGATGAAATCCCCGAAACCAAGGAAGACAAGACACCTGATGAAAAAAAGAAATCTAATGAAAATAAAAAAAAGAGGTATGTAGAAATTGAATCAACAGATGAAGAGAGTGATGAAGATCCTACAGTTCCTAGAACAAAAGATATGACATTTACATTATCTGTAACACTAGATGAACTTTTTACTGGAGTGAAGAAAAAGTTGGCTCTAAGGCGTAAAACATTAGATAAAGACGGGTCTTATGAGGAAGAAAAGAAGAAATTATCTATTAAAATAGAACCTGGTATGATAGAAGAACAGGTAATAAGATTTAATCATATGGCGGATGAAAAACAAGGTTATGAAACCGGGGACGTTGTTGTAACATTAGATGTAGAAGATCATCCTGAGTTTACTAGAATTGGTAACGATTTGATTATAGAAAGAGAAATATCATTTTCGGAAGCATATGACCCAGTTGTATATATTAAACATCTAAACGGTAAAAAATATAAGATTACTGGTCCTGCTATAGAGATTTTTAATAATATGGATGAAGAGCTATTGAAAAAGATACCCGGATTGGGTATGCCAGTTGCTGGTGAAACAAAAGAACATGGAGATTTATATATTAAATTTATTTGTGTAAATAAAACCAAAATAACTACAGAGATCCTTGAAACACTCAAGACTATATTTCCATCTTTAACTAAGGAACTTGAATTAGATGAGACCGAAACATTTATCGAAGAAGAATTTGAAATGGTAACAGAATCGGATTTAGAATATCTAGAATCGGATTCTGATTCTGATTCTGATTATGATTCAAATGAAGAGTCGGAAACAGATTCTGATGAATATTCGGACGAAGAATGTGAGGAATGTAATGAAGATGGTGACAATGGTTTATGTGTAGTTGAAGACTTAGAAACACAAAAAGAAAATGTAACTGAAAAAGAAACTGTAACACAAAAAGAAACTGTAACACAAAAAGAAATGTAATATTGTATGTTCAATTAATATAAAAACATTATCCATTTATTATAAATGTTTCATAACGGTTGGGAATATTATATAATAAATCCATTTTCTAAAGAAATCTCTCAGAAAACCCAAGAATTGTATCTAAGTAATTATAACGAATCTTATAATAAAATGATAAATAATTTATTCATTCCAGAACCCTTAGAATTATTTGATAATGATAATGATATGGATACATTTATTTATTATACCGATTGTAGCGGTGATATGAATGTAATAAATAACGATACAGAGTATGAATATAAATTCTTAAAACATAAATTTTTTGAAAAGAAAAGCCTTAAAATAAAGAGAGATTTAAATATTTATTACAGCCAATGGAATATTAAAGTTAATAGAATTTATAGAAATGGTGATAAGTATTACATTGAACTGTTGAGGTTTTAGGGTACATTTCATAGATTACAAAACAATTATAATAAATTACAATTTTATACACTATTTAAAAATAAAATGTATAACATTGTATATAAGTCAATTTATTATGTCGTATAGGCGTGAAAAATTCATTAAAATATCTTCAGAATTACTCGGTCTTCAATCTACAGATCCTCTTATTATAAATTTGGAAAAGGGAGTATTCAATACAACTATTAAATATTGTAAAGACCATTTTTTAGAATTAAACTGGTCATCTACATCATTCGTAAAAAAATATTCAACTATTGCCAGACGCCTTTTAGCTAATATGAGTTATACTACAAACTCTGAACAATTTAAAAAAAGACTATTGAATCAAGATATAATTTCTCACGAAGCTGCTGAATATACCCGAGAAGAACTAAATCCAGATGTATGGGGGAGACTAAAAGTAGAATCACTTGCAAAACTTACAATAAAGAAAGAAGTCGCAGAAGATGGGATGTTTAAATGCAATAGATGTAAATCAATGAAAACAGTATATTATCAGGTACAGACGAGAAGTGCTGATGAACCTATGACAACTTACGTAACGTGCACAAACTGTGATGCTAGGTGGAAGTGTTAAATCCCTTTTTACTTACCTTGGGTTTCTTAAAAAATATACAACAAGATGAATCATCGCTATATTGATTAGATGAGCGTTTCATAATAGGGGTTTTAACTGTACATTTGTAATTGATGTCTAATGAAGTAATATTAACAACTCCTTCGGGTGTATAATCAGTACCGTCCCTTTGACTAGACATCGAACTAGACGCGGTTCTCATAGCCCCTAGAAGATTTCCTTCACAACTTACAGATAGATTAGCATGTAGGGAAATAGGATTTCCATAAAGACAGTCTTTATCTGCTCCAATAAAAGTCATATTTAGATTATAGTCTTTATCAATGTCCTTCTTTAGGTCATCTAGTTCATAAATAGTATAATGTCTACTTGAATTTTCTTGACCATCTGTGATAACAGTAAGAGTTATATCTTTAATCTCCGTTTGTTTTAGGATAAGACTATAAGCTTTACCGATAGCATCCAATAGTGCAGTTAGACCCTTAACATTTGTAAGTTTGTCTATAACATCCGGTGTTTTTGTGAAAATGTCGTCCGATATAATTTCAACATCTGTATTAAATGCTATTACAGTAAATCTATTTTTAGATTCTTGTTCTGTCTGTTCTTTAATTAGTTCATTGAAACCTTTCTTAATGTCTTCAATATTATGTATCATTGATGCAGACTTGTCTACAACTAGAATGTCCCACATTATAGCATAAATGTATATATTTTATTCTTTTAAGTTTTATTATGTACTTTTTTTTAAATAGTTATTATATATTATGACTATATTTAGAAAACTTAAAGGTAAAAAATTTATATACCCCGGAGCAAGTTCTATGGATATAGAACGGATAAAAAAACTAAGAATTCCTCCAATGTGGACAGATGTAAAAATAGATTCTTCCAATAAGAGTAAAATACAGGCTACTGGTTACGACTCTAAGAAGAGAAAACAGTACATTTACAACCCCGAATTCATAGAACAGTCTAAAATGAAAAAATTTAAAAAAATGAATAAATTCGATTATTCTAATTATGATAAAGTCATAAGAAAATACATCTCTAAAAACGATTTATCAAAAGATTGTGTTATAGCAAATGTAATAAAACTCATGGAAGATTTGAATATACGTGTTGGTAATGAAACTTACAAGAAGGAAAACGGTTCTTATGGAATAACAACTTTATTAAAAAAACATCTAAAGTGTAATACATTATCTTTTGTTGGTAAAAAAGGGGTATTTCATGTAAAACATATAACAAATCCCAAAAGCATCACATTCATCAAAAGGGTAAAAACTATTAGGGGACCCAATCTATTTTATTATTCACCTAATGATTGTGTTTCTGCTTCAGATTTAAATACATTTCTAAGGCAAAAGGTAAATGAGAACGTAACATGTAAAGACATTAGAACCTATTGCGCCAATAAGATATTTTTATCTTTTATGAAAAAACTTCCAAAAGCGAAATCAGAAAAAGAAAAGAAAGCTAATATTATAGCAGGTCTAAATCATACTGCTGAAAGATTGGGAAATACTCGTAAAATATGCAAAGATTCTTATATAGATCCTAAAAATCTATTAAAATTCTATTAAAAATTGTTTTTTAAATGTACACCGTAAACACTTGACAGGTTCACATTGGTAGCGGAGTTAATTCTTTTACAAGATAAGGCTACTCTCAACTAAAAGTTGAGTATTCAGGAGTATAAAGAATAAAAATATATATTTAAAATACAAATGAACCTGTTTAAATTACTTATTATGTTGTTGTGTTTTAGATGTGAATCATCGTTTTTAAATTCTGTTCAATTTAAGTATTATAAAACACCAAGACTTATTGGTAAAAATCATAGTACATATGTTAATACCCCGCATTATTTGCGTAACAAAAAAAATAAAATTGACAAAATAACTATTTACTCTCACCCAATAGATCACTCTAAAAATCGACGCCCTAATATGTTTATCGGGGACACTATAGGTAATAGACGTATCCCTTTAGGCACTATTTACGTTCTTATGGTAATGTATGTATCTCTACTTTGTTAATTTAAAGTTTTAAAATATAATATATAACATACAATTAACAGTAGTGATATGTTAAGAAAAATTAAATCATGTCCAGCAAATTTATGTAACATGGTTCATAGAAAGAAACTCAAAGAATCAAAAAACCCTGAACCCATTTTCTTGTTATTACCATCTAAAACATCTAAAATAATAAAAAAAGGAGATGCAGTAGATGAAATAATAACAAGTTCTTTAGTAGACATAAATGTAAATGACCCAACTGAACAATTATTCATTCTAATGGTTTTGAGAAAATTATTGTCCAATACTAAGTACAGATTTTCTAATTTTTTCTATGAAATACTAGTTAGGGCTGCTATATCATGCCTGACACATAAAATAATGCATGTTACAATAACTAATCTACATTCATATTCACATTTAAACTTTATACACTAATTTAAAAAGACTGTATATAATGAATTATATCAAATGAGTATTACATTAAGTATAATTTATTCATACATTAGTATGATTATATCGCCAAATGTTCCTTATTGGAATAATAGGAACATTCATAATCTAGGAAATACAGGACCTCTTGGAAATCTTCATGCCATGACAGCGCCTATTATGACTAAGTTTATAGATCATGTAGCATACGGTGGTAGGAATATTCGCGAAGAAGTATACAACACGTTTGAAGGGGATGTATTGGATATGTGTTGTGGAACAGGTTTTTCAACTAAACCTGGTAACATTGGTATCGATACATCATTGGAAATGCTTAGGTTTTCTAAAATATTAAACCCGGGAAGTGAGTACACATATGGAAATGCAGAGACATATGGCAAAGATGATGAGTTTGATGTAGTATCTATTATGTTTGCATTTCATGAAATGCCAACTAGTGCCCATGAAAAAATAATTAGAAATGCAATTAGAGTTGCTCGTAAAAAGGTAGTTGTAGTAGACATCTCAAAAGATTATAATCCGACAAAGGTTATGTTATCTGGTGAACCTTATCTTCTGAATTATCTAGATAATTTTGAAAATACAATAGAAAGAACTCCTTTTAAGTATCCACTGTATTATAAAACTAGGAGTAAATTGGATGGTGTTAATAAAACTAATTTGGTTAAGGGGCATGTTGATATGTGGGAATACACCATGAAAGATTATAAAGAACCACGGGATCTTGAAGACTCTGCGCACAATCTTATTGTGAATGAACCTATTTCTAATAGTGAGGTTACTCGTAAGAAATTTTCTCGAGAAATGTATAGATTGGGTGGAGGAGGTGGTTGGGGTAAGTTTGGACCTCTAGAAGATGAAAAGACTTATAGGCAAGAAAAGAAAGAGAAAGAGAAAGAGAAAGAAATTGAAGAACGTAGAATGAAAAAAGCTTCCAGGAAACTAAATTACAAAAAGAGGAAGTCAATTGAGTGGGAAGACAGCCAGGGAAAAAAACTAGATAACTGGAAGGGGGTTTCCGGTATATACATTCTACGCAGTGACGGAAACTATGAGATTACACCACATCCACTACAGAAAGAGAGAGAAGAAAATGAAAGACTAAATGATGAGAAGAAAAATACAACAGAAAGATATAATCATTGGGATGCAATTACAACTAATATGATAGACGAAAATAAACGTAGAGTAGACGATTATTCTTATAAAAACAAGGTATCGCGAGTTATGAAAACAAACTGGTATTATCCTCAACAATGGGAATAACCATCGAAATAAAACATGTATAAAATCAAATAAAAAAAAATAAATTCTATTACAATTATTAAATGACAATAAAGGTAATAAAATTTAAAAAATTAAAGTCAGGTGCCAAAAAATTCGAAATTACATTCAATAAGAACGGAAAGACTTACATTAGAAAATTTGGCGCTCTAGGAATGTCGGACTTTACAATCCATAAAGACAAAGAAAGGCGAGAAAGATACATAACTCGTCACAAAAAGGATTTAAAGACTAATGATCCAATGAAGCCTGGTTATTTAAGTATGTACATTCTATGGAATAAACCTAGCGTATCTGGTAGTTTAGAAGACTATAAACGTAGGTTAAATACATACAACAGAACAGGTAAATTCCCAAAGGGAATAACAGGTAGTAAAAAATTAAATTCAAGATTCGGAGCACTTGTAGATTTTAATATTCCCAACTCATATTTAGATAAACTACCAATCGATGTACAAAATTTAATACAAAGAGAAGTATCTGCAAGCAAACTTCAGAAAGGTGTCAGGAATAGAGAATGGCCATCTAAATTAATAAAAGAATTTTTAGAACATGTAAATATATATTACATTGAACCAGAACGTCGGTCATCAATTTACCGGTCCGGTGGTTCCCAATTAAATTATGATCAATGGTTTGATGATTATAAAAGGGAACCCTATGTAGCAACCGAGATGCATCATACAAGACCTGGTTTTATGGGGAATTGGTTTAGGAGACTTGCTAAATTACCAGGTGTGTCTTTTTTTAGAATAAATAAGTCTTCTAGAGACATTAATTCTATAGTAGGAGAGTATCTTTCTAAATTTAGAATCGCCACGGAATATGATGACAGTCCTCTTGATATACATGGTGAAGATGTAGAAGACATAGCAAGTTCTTTGATAGCAATTTTAATTAAATCAGGATTCCCTATTTCTAGAATACCCCCTGGTGTTCTAGAAGATTTATCGGATTATTATGTAATATTCAACGATAGATATCATAGTTTCTGGAGAGAAGCATATATTTATTGGAGTACAAATCGTAGTTCTCGAAATTCTTTTGGGAAATCTAGTGGAGCCCCAAGTAATGTAGTGAATAAAAAATTATATATGTCTATAAAAGCGAAAATTAAAAGATCTGTCAAGGGACGTAGATGGGGTGCTTATGATTCTGGTCGTCTAGTCAGGGAATATAAAGCAAAGGGTGGTAAGTACTCTGGTGGAAAAGGAAAAACTGATCTAGGAAGATGGTACAAAGAGAAATGGGTAGATGCCTGTGCATGGCCTAAGAGAAAATCATGTGGTCGTAAAACCTCAGCTAAAATAGCTTATTGTAGACCCAGTAAACGTGTAGATTCTAAGACTCCAAAACTTGTCCAGAGTCTAAGCAGGACTCAGCGAAAATCTAGATGTACAAAGAAAAAAAGAAGTCCTATGAACAGAGTAAATGTAACAAAGTTCGGACAATCAACACAAGATGAAGCAGTTCCTTATGGTGATGGAAGTTGGGTAATACACTGTAGTTATCACCCACGAGGAGCACATTCTACATTGAGATATAAACCATTGTCTGCTAGACCAAATGACTATTCTTATCATTATGGTATTCATAACGACGGAACATTAAGGTTTTGGGCAACAGGACGGGCTGTATATACACCTATTTCGCTATTTTTACGCAATTTACTTATAGACTACTATAATACAAAATGTGTAGATATTTCTAAAACAACTCAAACATATCAAGATTTTTACATCTCAGATCAATATGGGACTAACAATTTTGGATACACAACTGAAAGTGCACAGAATAATATGCTAAAGAGTTTATTATCTGGAAACGATGTCCTGAAAAATCTTGACAAAACGATAAAAAAACTATGTAAAGGTAATTTTACTAAAGATAGGTGTCAGAAATTATTCACTTATTTTATTCTAAATCTGTATCATACATTTAATTTGAAGATTCCAGGGGGTGCTCCCCGGGGTTTTAAAGGTATAATTCTAAATTACAAAAAGGTTTATAATAATAATTTAAAAGAACTATTGTATCTATTACAGGATCACACTTTCGGTACATTCCAAGAAGCAAGACTCGCGTCTAGATTATACGAGAAAATATATCTATAAATAGAAACTGTAAAACATAACTAATATAAATTATTAATTACATAATGTCAGTAATTAATAATTTATATCGTAGTAATTAATTTTTAATAAGTGTAACCTGGTTTATTTTCAGGATTATTTACTATAATAACAGGATTATTTTGTTTAGGCGAAATTTTATACTTAGATTCTATTCTTTGTTTTTTTACATAACCTGTTTCTAATTTAGAAGTTTCTTCCACTGGATTTTTTACCTCATCATTAGACGACGGAATTAAAAATCCAGCTTTAGATACTACTAAATTTGTCTGCCCTTTTTTAGTATTGCTTGGACCTCTAAGTCCTCTAAGTCCTCTGCTTCCTTTTTTACCATCCATTCCTGAAACCCCCTTAATACCCCTATCACCTTTTTCACCTAATTTTCCAGCAAGACCTTCAATACCTCTGTCACCCTTTTCACCTATTTCCCCATCTCTTCCAGAAGTTCCAGTA
>CERI01112153.1_pt1 | contig 13923 bp, 15 predicted proteins | sample 350261 | NCBI WGS metagenome assembly CERI01 (sample SAMEA2620979, study PRJEB7988) | marine metagenome | isolation source: saline water (ENVO:00002010), including
CCAAGAAGATATAGAACATTTGGAGACATTGTCTAATAAACAAGCTATTATAGAATTGAAGAAAAATATAGAAAATTCCCATAAAGTTGAAAATAAAGAAGAAGATGGAGATGGAGATGAATTTAGTTTTTTTAACGATGCTGTTAGATTTCAATAAATTACTCTTATAAAATTTAAAAATTTGATAAGTCAGTACCTTTTTATTAAGATAATAAAAATGGAATATGCTAAATCAATAAATAAGTTGAAGGGATGTGATGTAGGTTATCATGATGATTTGGAACCTCTGGGTGGTGTAGGACGAGTTGGAAAAAGTGGGATTGATAAAACATTTTCTTTAGAAAAAGTAAGTATATTAGCATATCAAATTAAAGCTAATATAATTATTAAAGCAGGTAACAATGCAAAATGGTATTTAAAAAGAATACATCCTGAAAATATTGATAGTGCTATCGAAAAACAAAAATGGCGTGATACTTCAAGAGTTACTATGTGGATTATAGAGTGGGACAATTAAAATAATTATTAAATTAAATTAACTTTTTAATTTAATAAATTTAATTACATGGTTTATTTTATTTAATAATTTATAAATGGTAAACAGTGTTATACTTGCGTGCGTAATGTCTTTGATTATAACAATTATATCCTATGTAGTTCATAATAAATGCTCTAATGAAGAAAATAATAACAGAACAATGGTAAAATTATCAATACTTGCATTAGCAGTTAGTTTAGTAACATATTTCATAACAAACGGAAACTCGGGTGGTATAGCTAACGAAGTTAATCTTCAAGAAGTATTATTAGGAGATCCTGGATTTTAATGTTCCTTTTTAACATTAATTACACATCCTTTCTTTTTCTTGACAGATAATGGGTCGAATTCTTCTTCATTATTATCATGGTCGGGATCAAAATTAGCATTGTGATATTTCCAAAATTCAGGATGACCTATCTGAAAGTCTTCATGGGGTGAAGCTTTATACCAAAATACCTGGTCCTGTAATTTATTACTTTTCGCATTATTATGAATTACTAAGCACTCATAATTTTCGGTACATTGGTCCATGACTTGTGCGAATACTTCAAATGATGGAAACATACCGGCATATTGTTCGTAAAGTTGTTTTCTGTTTCGCACGATATTCTCTCTTAACAAAAAAACATAGTCGATATTTGTTCGTAAATTAGGAGGGATACCTAAAGCATACTGCATAGTAATTATAAACATTGATTTATAATGTCTACCATTCATAAATAATGAACGAACGTCTTTACTTTTAACCCAAGATTGGTCATATAAGCAATCATCAAGAATAAGAAATCCACGTGGGTCAGTGTTACTATCTCCCGTTGAATCCATTTGTTGTTTCCAGGCTTTTGTAATTTTTTTTTGTCTATTAAGATAATTTGCTATTATACTTTCATTATACTCGCCATGTATAAAACAACTGGGCATCATTTTAGAGTAGAAACTATTAGCACCTTCAGTTCCACTAATTACTGTCCCAGCAGGCATATCTTGATGATGATATAGTAAATCTTTTACAAGATAAGATTTACCTGTTTCGCGCTTACCAATTAATACCACGACTTTATCATCTTCTATATTAGACATATCAAATTTTGTTAATTTTATAGCATTAGCCATTTTCTTATTATTTTAACCGTTGCTAATTGTTTTAATCTTTTTACGCATTATATTAGTTTAAAGCAGATTAAAAAAATAAGATATAGGTTTAATATGGGCGACAAAATCGATAATAATCCAATAGACGTATGTTTGGGGTTAAGAAATATTACAGAGAAAGAGTTTTTAAGACTCAAAGAAAGTATTAAAGAATTTTATTCAATAAATGACTTTAGTTTTTTTACCCCACATATAAAACTATTTAGTAATTTCATTAATAATTCAAAAACACTTAATAATAACGACAGATTATTTAAACTTATATCTAAGAAAAAAAGATTTGGTTCAATTGGATATTCATATAATGCCAAAATAAAGAGTAAATCAAATAACGTCTTTCATAAAAAAGTTTTTGTAAAGGAATTGTCTTTTTTTGAACCACAGCAATTAGAAATGTATTATAAATCTTTATCAAAAGATATGTCAAATATATCACCTATAGGACAAGCAGTTTACGATGGATTTTATAATTTAGATAATCAGTGTAATATTGAAGTATTTTCTACATATTTAACTTCAAAATTGTTCGAAGAAAAAATATCACCAAGTTTTTGTAGATATTTCGGTAACTATTATACTAATTTTAATAAATTTACTTTCGATATAACGGGTTCAGAAAGTATAATTAGTCAACTTGAAGAACTTGTTGATATAGATGCTGATATAAGGTATTACCAAAAAGATGATGAAATATTCCTACAGTATCCTAATGTCCCAGGATATCTTCTTGTTACTGAGTATGCTCAATTTAGTATAGATCATCTTATGTATAATAAACTTATCACATATGATTTAATTTTATCTTTAGTATTTCAGGTAATAGCGGCAATTGTTACTATGAAAACTATATTTGGTATAAAACATAATGATTTACATTTCGGAAATATAATGTTATCCAAAACAGATGAGGAATTTATATACTATAAGTATAATAGTGCTAAATATAAAGTTCCTACACATGGGTATATTGTTAAGATTATTGATTGGGGCAGAGCGACCTATGAATTTAATAATTTAAAAGGTCAGAATAATATCTATAATGCACCCGGAGAATGTTTCGAACAGTATATTTATGAAAGAATTAATAACTCTGGTTTAGAACCCATTTCTCTTAATGATAATGATTGGACCGATATTGTTATGTTTAGTCATTCTGTTCTTTACGAGTATGAAGATTATATTAAAAACACAGACTTACAGAGATTACTAACTAAATGTATAACTTCAGTTGACAAAGAAGTTTTAGAATTAAAGGAATTCGACTGGGAATTATATTTAGATATTACCAGATATGAATATAACATTACACCTAATAATATTATCAATAACCATATATTTAATGGTTTTAAAATTAATAATAAGGGGAAAAATAAAAGTAAAAAAGGTAAAAAAATACCTACATCGACAAACGTATATCAAATAGTATTATGATTCTTCATCAGTATCATAGTCTGATTCATCTATGAAATTTTTACTATTATCTACTTTAGAAATTACTTCAGCATCACCTACTGGATATTTACTCCATGTATCTGATTTATTAAACATATCACTATATAAACTTTTCAAGTTATTTTCAGTAATCTGTTCTTCATAAAAATTTCTGGGAATATACCTGTATTCTATTTTAGGCAAAGGACAATTTTTATAATTTTCAGTATATCCTTTGACCATTAATAATAATCCCAAAATTAATAGTATTAATATAATTGATTTCATTTAAATTATATTAATATTTTTTTATCTATGATTCTTCTTTTTGTTTTAGCCATGGATCGACTTCTTCAATTGAATTTACAACTTCGGTAGTTGATTCGGTTGTAGAACTTTCCGAGGTTTCCTCTTGCTCACCAGAATTTTCTTCTTGAGCAGATTCTAAAGTTTTTTGTTTTTCTTCTTTTTGTTTGTCCGCTTGTTCTTTGGCATAATCAACATTTTCAGCAAAGTGTTCATCTTTTTTATCTTGATTTTTACGGTATTCTTTAACAAGATTATTAAGTTCTGGTTCAGCATATTCTTGATTTTCAATAGAATGAGGATTAGGATCCCAAGGTAACCAATATCCTACTTGTCCGATGTATACATTGAAATTTCTATCAGTTTTTTGAAGTTTTTTTGCTTTAGACTGAGCTTCTTGTAAAGTATCATATGAACCACGAACTTTTACACCCCTAACTGTTGTTTTAAATTCGTTTTCTTCGTAAAATTGAGACTCTAATGTATCATTGTTTACATAAAGAAAATCTTTGTATCTTTCTTGTAGTTCTCCGAAATCTTTACCAAATTCAGGAACAAGACAATTGGCAAGGTCTGTTTCAGGGATATGTTTTCTGGCTACCTCTTCTAGATTTTTGTATCTATTTTGCATATTAGCTAAAAATTTATGCATTTTCCAAACTGCTTTATCGGCAAGTATATTTTCTGGCGATACAAAAGATATACAGCAATAGTTTTGTCCACGCACTTGTGGATCTACTTCAAGGAAATCTTCTTCTTGAGAATCTGTCATTATAAATTTATTATTAATAATAAACTTTAAGTGTTTATTTTTTTCTTTTTATAATATATATATAAATGGACGCATTAAGAAATGAAATCGATGAACTTCAAACTGCTTTTGACCTTCAAGAAATTGTCAAACGTGCTGTAAAATATCTTGTAGAAGGTGGCGCCGTCGCTGTCGCCGCATACTACATCCCCCAAAAGAAAATGAATGTAGAGGAAATTATCATGATCGCTATTACCGCTGCTGCTACATTCGCTCTCTTAGACATGTACGCCCCAAGCATTGGCTCAGCTGCCAGACAAGGTACCGGATTCGGTATTGGTGCTAACATGTCCGGTTTCCCCCAAATGTAAATTTTAAAACTAGTCTCTATATAATTTATATAAAGATTAATCTATATAATAATAAAATGAGTTACATTTTAGTTACCGGAGGAGCAGGTTATATTGGTTCTCATATCTGCTTTGAGTTAAATAAACGTAATATCAAGAATATAATTATCATAGACAATTTTTCAAAATCTAAAGAACAAATGTATAGTATTTTAAAAAAAGAGATACCAACTATTGAAATATATAATTTTGATTTAGCTAATAAAGAACTTGTTAGAAATGTTTTTAAAAAGTATAATATAGAAAAGGTTATCCATCTTGCTGCTTTAAAATCAGTAGGTGAATCTTTACAAAACCCTTTTTTGTATTACAATAATAATATTAATGTAACTATTAACCTATTAGAAATAATGAATGAGTTTAATTGTAGAAATTTTATATTTTCATCTTCAGCTACAGTTTATGGAAATCAAACAACCGTTCCTATTAAGGAATCGGCATCTACTTATGAAAAACAAACGAATCCGTATGGAACTTCAAAACTTATTATCGAGATGATACTAAAAGATCTTAGTAATAAAGGAAATAAATGGAATATTGTCGTATTACGTTATTTTAATCCTGTAGCATGTGACAAATCAGGAGTTATAGGCGAAGATCCTAAAGAAAAACCAAGCAATTTATTTCCTCATATCTTGAAAGTTCTAGATGGTAGTAATCCTAAATTAAATATATATGGTGGTGATTATAAAACAGTTGATGGAACATGTATTAGAGATTTTATTCATGTAACTGATTTAGCTGAAGCACACATTTCGGCATGTGATTTTATATTAAATAAAAAAGATACTTTTGAAATATTTAATATAGGAACAGGAAATTGGTATAGTGTATTGCAAATAGTAAATAGATTTAATGAATTGACTAATAATAAAGTTCCATATGAAATAAAAGCCAGAAGAGAAGGTGATATAGCTTACTGTTTTGCTGATTGTAATAAGGCAGATATTATATTAAAATGGAAAGCAAAAAAAACTCTAGACGATATGATAAATGATTGTATTAATAGAATCGATAAGCTCAATAAATAGATGTTGTTCTATACATCGAATTTGTTTTTTTCGTAATAGACGAGATATTGATAAGTTTTTTATATACAGTTTTAAGCTCTTTGTAATTGTATGACCTTAGCTCACAGCCAGATACATGGATATTTTTAACTTGACATAGTGTAGTAATTTTCTTTCGTAGTTCATGGGATTTCATAATTTGATGATATTATCTTTGTAATTAAATAAAAATAATATCAAATTTAAACCGTCGGTATATATTGCCATTTCAAATCACAACATATTTGTTTCCAAACTTCATCATGTTCCTGTAATTTTTCTCTTGATTTAAGTAATCTACAATAAGGTAAATATTCATCTTTATCAAGTAATTGAAAGAATTTATAGAATATGTATGGATAAGAAAAAAAATTAGATCTATCTGAAGGACAATATTTCATCCAAGGTCCTTGAATTTCTTTAAACATATTTCGGACTTTTTCTTCTAAATCACCTGTAATAACTGGAGCGGGCTTTCCTGTTATTCTATTAGTAATATAATGACAATGTTCATAATATTTAGTAAGATCAAGTTTTTTAAGAATATCTCTTACTTTTTCAACGGTTAATGTTTTAAGATTAATATAGGATTCTTTTTTTAGTTCATTCATAATTTTATCAAAAATTTCTTCACTAATATCTGTAGATTCCTTTGCTTGAAATTGTGATAACCATTCATTAGCATGATTTATTTTTTTATATGCAAAATATGTTAATTCTCTTGGAGGTTCTTTATAAGAAGGAGTATCGTAATCAACAAGAATCTTTTCTTCACACCCACAATTTGGACAAATCATACAACCATGTGCTGAATCTAGTATTCGAGGTATATTACAATGAATACAATTGTCTAATTCATCATTAGGTATATCTGGTATTTTTTTTATATAGGATGTGTCTGTGAGTTGTAAATATTGGTCCATTATTTCATTTTTACTGGAATATTTAGAAATATCCTCATTTCTAATATTTTTTTTTACCATAGGTGTATCTTTTTTGGAGCTTCCAAAAAAATCCAAAACTGTCTTTTTCTTTGAATTTTGAATTTTAGAGTTATCGGATTTTGTAAATATTCTATTTTCATCAAAATATTCATATAATAAGTGAGCTGTATTAAGAATATAAGAGTTTTTTATTTCTTTGCTATTAATTAATTCTATATCTCTTTTAAGGTTTTTTATATTCTCTATTAGCTGTAATTTTGTATCTATTTCTTTATCAGTTAATTGTTCCATAGGTCTTTGTGAAAAAATATCTAATTCTTTTTTAAGATTATCTAATATTATTTTTTTTTGACTAATAGTTTCTTCTTGTTCATTTAATTCATTAAGTTTTTGATTGTGACGGTTATCAATTGTAGTCTTTATCTTACCATTAATTTTTTTTGTATAGGTTTTTTTTTTCTTGTCTTTGAATAGTAGATCAGACATAATGAATAATAAGAATATAAAATCTTTATATATCTAATTATTATTATATTCGTTTTTTACACATTATTAGATTATGACTATAATAATATAATAGTTTTAATGGATAATAATTTAGGAAAAGATATGGTTAAAGAGTTAGATTTTGTATCAGTTTACAAAATGATGTTCATTTATAATGCTATACAAAAGGGTTGGACTGTAAAAAAAATTAATAAAGATAATAAAGAACAATTTGAATTTACAAATAATAAAGATGATATTATTAAAAATTTTTATTGCGATGACTTTCTTAAAAAATTTGTAGAATCTAATATGACTTTTACTTCTTTACTAGGTGTATCTTAATTAAAGTAATAATATAATTTTTACTATGTTATTACTGTGCGTAAAATATAAATAAATATCTTTGAATATATATATAACTAAATGGGTGGTGGGTTAATGCAATTAGTAGCTTATGGCGCACAAGATATTTATCTTACAGGTAATCCCCAGATTACCTTTTTTAAAGTAGTATACCGCAGACACACTAACTTTTCAATTGAAAGTATAGAACAAACTTTTAATGGAACTGCTGATTTCGGTAAAAAAGTTAGTTGTACGATTTCAAGAAATGGTGATCTTGTTCATCGTATTTATTTACAAACAACTTTACCTGATCAAACAATCAATATTGCCGCTGATGCAGGTGGTTCTGGAGCTATTACAGTTCAGAATGCTTCAGCTAATGATGATTTAAGAAACGGAATTGTTAGATGGTGTAATTGGGTGGGTGAAAAAATGATTAATTTCGCAGAAATCGAGATTGGTGGTCAAAGAATCGATAAACATTATGGCGAATGGTTACATATTTGGAATCAATTAACTAATCAAGCAGGTCACGAAGACGCATATCAAAGAATGGTAGGTAATACTCCACATTTCAACAAAAATAGATCCACAATAGCATCAACTGCTGGAGTTCAAAATATTCCTATTACAGGAAAGAGATTATACATTCCATTACAGTTTTGGTTCTGTAGAAATCCCGGATTAGCTTTACCATTGATTGCTCTTCAATATCATGAAGTAAAAATTAACATCGAATTCGAGGAATTAAAAAATCTATTTATCGCACAAAAAACAGACAAAAATTCATTAACTGTTCAAGGGTCTCTTCAAAATACATCACTTTGGGTAGATTACATTTTCCTTGATACTGACGAACGTAGAAGATTTGCTCAATTATCACATGAATACCTTATTGAACAATTACAATATCCTGGTGAAGAGACTATTACTACAACTTCTAATAAGATTAGATTAAACTTTAATCATCCTGTAAAAGAACTTATATGGGTTGCTCAAAAAGAGGCTTCTGTAGAAAATCAACAACATTTTAATTACACTGATGCTGTTGATAGCAGTCCTACTTTAACACATAATTCACAAGGAAGTAAAATGCTCCAAGGTATTGTTGAAAACCTAACTGATGGAAGCAATAATAAACTTAAAATTGTTAATGAAGACCAAGGAAATAACACATGTAATCTTGCTAAAATCCAACTTAATGGCCAAGATAGATTCTCTGAAAGAGATGGTGATTACTTTAACTATGTCCAACCATACAATCATCACACGAGATGTCCTCATCTTGGAGTAAATGTATACTCATTTGCTCTTAAACCAGAGGAACATCAACCAAGTGGAACCTGTAACTTTTCAAGAATTGATAATGCTAACTTGTTCTTAACAGTAACCTCAAGAACTCTTAAAGAAGGAACACTCACTATTTCTAACGGAACATTAACAGAAACTAGTATAGATGGAGGAACGAGCAAAAACGCACGCGTTAGAGTATATGCTACAAACTACAATGTTCTCCGTATTATGAGCGGTATGGGAGGACTTGCATATTCTAACTAAATTAATAAAATAACTATTTTACATATTATTTTAAAATAATTATTCATAATGTTTACGAAAAGTAAATGATATTCTTTCATCTTTTACTTTTTTTTCAATAGGTATTCCATGTAAAAACTCTTTTTGAAAATTACCCGCCATTTCAATTATTTGATAATTTTCTGTAGGAATATTCTTAATTATTTTTTTTGTAATTTTGTTTCTTATTCTAAATTTTCTTACAGCACCATATGATACAGAAATGACTCCCTTATCTGAAATCTCTTTTTCATTATCTGAATGTTCACTAATATAATCATTTCCATCCCTATATTTGTTAACAAGAATTCCATTAAAATCTGATTCGAATTTATTATTTATATAATTTAACAATAATCTAAGATTTTCGGTAAGCGGTTGTGCTTTTTCCATTTGTCCAGAATACTTGTAGCCTACCGATTCATCTGAAAAGAATCCGATTGATCTTCTTTGTTTACACCTTCTGCCATATACTATAATTTCAGGATAGTCATTTAATAAAGGTTTAATATCACTTACACTATTATCAACTATATAACCAGAATCTTTGAGAGAATGAATTACAAGAGATGAGCTATCGGTTGAAATAATTTCTGTCATTTTTAATGTATTTTTTTAACAATTTATTTTAATCAAAATTATATATTTATTTAAATAGTTCTTTTTAATATTTATTTAATGCCACCTCCCCCATCTGATAATTTAAATAATGACACCGCGGAAGATTCTAATAATCCCGCAAGTTCTTCTGAAGATTCACTTAGTAGAGAACCAATTGACCCGCATAATCTAGAAAAATGGAGAGACATAGGAGAAAAAACTATTAATGAAACATGGATAGAGCCTCTAAAGTATGTTTTAGTTACATTACAATACCTGAATGATTGTCTCAAAGACAGAGAGGCCACTGTTGGTTGGTGGTTAATTTTAATTACATCATTTACATCTTTTTTAACTCTCTTTACACCAAAAGAATTGGGAACTAATGACGAATTTAACAAACATTATGATTGGTCTAAATCAAATTTACTATCTATTTTATCATTTACAGCAACGTTATTAGCATCATGGGCCAAAAAGAAAGGTTTTGTAAAAAGAATAAAAGATCTGGACAAACGTATTTACTCAATTGAAACAAAAAAAAGTATAGTTTCATCTGTTTTAACTTTACCAGTTGAAGATAGACCACAATATATCTTTTTTTATAAAGAACATATAGCAGAAGTCCAGGACTTATTATGCTATAATCAATTAGTTAGTCCTACTGAAATGAATGAGGTTTTATATAATCTTACTAAAAATTATCCTACTTTGATAAAAAAAATTCAACCATGGTATAAAAAAACTGGAATAGACGAATATGTTCCTGATTTTGAATATGGTTATAATATTATTAAAAGTTTTGAAAAAAGAAAATTAAATGGATTATGGTTTAGATTAACTTCATTATTTTATTGTAAATCAAAATGTTGCTATGATATTGATGATGGAAATCCATTTACAAATAAACATATGATGGCTCAAATAGATAAAATGAAAAAAGACGATGCAAGCACGATGACATCTATAATGAAAAGCACTGATCCTAATGCTATGAAAGAACCAATAACTGCGAATAATCTAATGAGTATTTTAGCAGAGGCTAATGACGGCCCTGGTATGTCCGATTCAACAAGTTTTAATTTATTATCAGAATTGGTTGATAAAAAATCAGGGAAACACATGAATAATGTTAAAAGTAGATTATCTGCTCAAGCTAATAATGAAATTAATAATAAATTATCAAAGGCATTAAGTATTAAGACTAACTTAGACAAAAAAATTATTGATCAAAAAGAACAGTTGACAGAAAAAATTGGTAATGTCGTTGAACAAGGACAAAATATAACAACTACTATAAATGAAGTTAATGATACTATCGGTAAACAATCAGACGAAACTATAGTTAATATTAATGAAGCTCTTGAATCAGATAGTGTTGAATCTTCTCCAAAATCTACAGATTCTGATAATAAAGATGAGATTACATGAAAATCTTAATCTTTTCTTTTCCAGTTAACAAATTTTTACTTTTACTAAAAATTTGGTAATTTTCCCTCCAGTAACCACTCACGGTGCGAATAAAGGTCTCCTTTACATATTTCTTTACAAGAATATGAATAAATAGTCTTCTAAAGATTGAATTAACATTATCTCTTCCATTAAATTTAGATGCGAATTTATTAAAATTCTCATGTTTCAAGAAATTTTTTTCTATATTACTTTTAGTGGGTTTAATCTGTCCATTTGTTCGCATAATAGACTCAAGTATTGCTTTTGCTATATCAGTAACATCTACTTCTACTCTTGATTCTTTACTATTACAATTACTACACGAATCCCTACAATGATCTTCCTTATAAGACCTATATTCTCCCAGATAATTAGATATTTGACAATGCCTGCAGTCTATAATATTCTGACAATAAATCATCATACTATCTAGTTTATTAACTTGATGTTGCTTGTATTTTGAATTTGTATTTCCATTAACTGATTTTAATATAAGTTTTTCAGCACAGATTTTATCTTGATATGAATAATAGAGTATACAATCACTATCAATACCGTCCCTTCCTGCTCTACCTATTTCCTGATAGTAATTCTCTAGTGAAAAAGGCATATTAAAATGAATCACATATCTCACATCTGCTTTATCAATACCCATCCCAAAAGCAATAGTTGCTACAATCAAATTAGTTTCACCATTTTGCCATTTAGTTTGAATACTTTGTCTAAGTTTCGAGGCCTGTCCTGCGTGATATGGATCACAATCGATACCATGTTGTTGTAATTTTTCCGATACCTCTTCACATTTCTTTCTTGACAAACAATAAATTATTCCTACTTTACCATCATAATCATCCTTTACTTTTTGAACAATATCATTAAATGTATCTTTATTTCTTTGATTTACGAAAATTTTAAGATTAGGTCTAAAATATGATTTGGTATAAATTTTTACATCTTTTAGTTTAAGTAAATGAACTGTATCTGTTCGAACACGCAGTGTTGCCGTAGCTGTCAGTGCCATAATAGGAACATTTTCAAACATTTGCTTAAGAGAAGCAAGTTTTCTATAACTGTTTCTAAAATCATTACCCCAAAGAGAAATACAGTGTGCTTCGTCGATAACAAATCTCTTTAGTCTCCCCACATCATTAATCAAACTTAAATTATGTAAAAATTCATCATTACTATCAAGAGTCTCGGGAGTAGTATAAATTATATTTTTGTCATAATTTTCAGAAATCATATTAGTTAAAATTTCTCTTTTCATTTTAATAGAAATGTCACCATAAAAAGCATCGCATCTAATATTACGTTTTTGAAGATTAGCAACTTGATCTAAAATCAACGATTTCAAGGGGGACACAACGATTGTCACGCCTTTTTGAATAAGAGCAGGCAATTGATAGCAAATACTTTTTCCAGAGCCAGTAGGTAATACAACAAATTGGTCTATATTATTTAATGCATCTTCTACAATCTCTTCTTGTTTATCACGAAAAGAATTGAATCCAAAAGAGGTTTTTAGAATATCCAAAGTAGACATTTTTATTTCACACTTTATGATTTAAATTACTTTCAAATTTATTTTTATATTATATTTGATTGTAAATTCCCTGGACTGTGTCTGAATGTGTTCTTAATGACCTACCTACATCAGGATCAATATTTCTGGCAGAAGAATCACTAAGTACACTTCTACAAGTATTCATGAAATAAACACATGGATGTTCGCGAGTTCCTCTTGGAAGAAGATGAACAAATTCTTTTAATTCAGAAGATTTATCACCATAAATATCCCACATGTCGCTAGGGTCTATGATGTATTCTACATCACCTCTCATAAAATCATCATTTGTCTTTGACGGATCGCTCGGCATAAATCCATCCGCAAATGCTTTGTTATGCTGGAACATCTCAAACGCATCTTCCATACCTCTGATTGGTATTTTTGGATTTTGAGCTTCTTTATTCAATGATTTGCTTGGTAATGGGTAAATACCTACCTTTACACGTCTCTTATCTTCAGCTTTACTGCCAATTACTGGTGCCCATGTTAAAGTTAAATTACTACATTCCATGCCACTATCATAAATCGAATTTGAGCAATTTCGTAATAAACTTGCCATTTCATGATATGGGTGAGCTCTACTATAGCGAAAATAATCTGAATTTTCTCTCGTATTATCTCTTCTAGATATTCTCCAGTTCATATAATTGGTAGTAAATTTAGATGGAAGTGTCTTATTATTTAAAAATTTACATATATCAATTTTAGATACAGAACCTGAAGGATCATTTTTTATAGCGGAAAATATAGTTATGGGCGAGATACTTTGATAACTATTCCTATCAGTTAAAGAATTAGTGTAAAATTCAGGTTTAAATAAGAATTTATCCGTGCTAGATGGAAGTGTAGTTAGAGATTTAGTTAAAAAAACCAGTCTTATTCCTTCAGGCACTATAAATGTATCTTGTTCACCTTCATAAGGATTATCCCCTGTTAACCTATCATATCTTTTTTTAAGTGATTTTAGTTCTTTCTCCACCTCTTGTATATATTCCTTGTTAATTTCTCTCTCCCAAAGCTCAGCCTCTTTTTTATGATCTTGAATATCATGCTCTAATAACCTAATATCTTTTTCTAGAAATTTTTTAGTTTCACCATGTGGATAACCACCGTGAGCCCTTATAGTATAATATGCTACAGGTTTATCTTTATATTCGTGTGGATTAGTCCGTTTTAGTTTTTTAAACAATAATAGGACATCTGGTATGTTGTAAGAATAATCCAATATATAGCCATCTTTGGCGAATAATGTATTAGGCGCGGGTCTTAAAATATTACTAGCAGGATTTTTATCGGCTTCTATTCGTAGTT
>CERI01115690.1_pt1 | contig 13883 bp, 11 predicted proteins | sample 350261 | NCBI WGS metagenome assembly CERI01 (sample SAMEA2620979, study PRJEB7988) | marine metagenome | isolation source: saline water (ENVO:00002010), including
TTATATCAGTCTACAAGCTCCTACAGGAAAAGCATTTAATATTTTAAAAAGTAATATGGATGAAGAAATGTTTTATGGTAAATTATCTGGCACTATTGCCAAAGTAAATTATCATACTTTCCCAACGAAAATGCGTATAGAAGAGTTAGATGAAGCTCAATTCATTGAACCCTTAAAAAGGAAAGGATTTACAAGTGAGGAAATTATTGAGAAAATACGTAATAATAAAGGGAAGTATGAAAATATTTCTTTACCAGATAAAGAAAACAAAACTATAATTGGTTTTGAATTAGATACGTTCTCCAAATCCATCACTAAATATATAGACCTGGACATCCTTTATACGGACCCTAGTTTTATAATAATCGATGAACTTTCAATGGTTGACTTTGAATTATTTGAAGCCATATTAAAATATGTATGGATGTTCGAAACAAAATTATTATTATGTGGGGACGTAAATCAATTGCCGTCTATTGGACCAGGAAATATATTAGAGGCATTATTAAAGAAAGAATCAAACTTTAAAAAAAATTATAAAGTTTGTAAACTAAATAAAATATATAGATTACCAGCCAACTCAGCATTATTAAATATAATATATAAACTAAGAGATGGAACAATTATTAATTCGAAAGATTTTTGTGATGAAACGGCTATATTTCTGGATTTTAACAAATTCTTTGATATTAAGTCCAATAATAAAGAAAAAGAAATAACAGAATTTATAAAAAATATAAAAGAAAAATATAAATTGGAGAAAAAATCAAAATTTCTATGTTATAATACAAATAAAAAATATTATTTTAATGTAGATATACTTAATAATTGTTTGCAAAAAATATTTAATCCCGACGAGAAAGATAATGATAAAATATACCAAAAAAATTTTAAAAATAAAGATAAGGCTATAAGAAATAAAAATGATTATTCTGATGGAAAAATGAGAGCAAATGGAGAAGAAGCAGAGATTGATAGCATTAATGATTCTTATCATTTAGTTAGATTTAAATATATAAATGATAATGAAGAAGAGAGTATGGACAAAAAAACTTTTTATGAGGAATTTGATCTTAATTATGCATGTACATTTCATAAAAGTCAAGGAGACGGATGGGATGATATAATTATTTTTATATCTCCTAATACAACTTTTATAAAGAAAAATGCAATATATACAGCTATGTCTAGAGCAAAAAAAAGATGTATATTTATTAGTACAAAAGAAGATTTAAAAAAATGTCAACTTTCCGCAGAACCAATAATTTCTACATTTCTAGAACATTAAATATAATATATTAATCAATTAAGTATTCTAATTATTTATAAAAAATAAATTATTTTAAAATATAATTAATTTTTATTTTTTTATTTAAGCAGCATTATTACAATCCAAAATTCATAATAATATTATCAGATTCATGAACTAACTCTGGTAGATGCGGCGGCTCTAGAGTGCACGATTGAACTAGGTCCCAATCTTCTATAATTGATTCATTTTTTAAATATTGAATTATTGTCGCACAGTCTGGGCGTTCAGAATGATCTTTTATTGTCAAAAGTTGTACAAGTTCATTTAAACGGTTATCAAAGAACACATTTAATGACAATTGAATATTCAATATCATTTGAAAGATTATATCACGATTTAATCCTTGCCATGGAATTGGAGTTCCTGTCATTTCGTATAAAATAATACCAAGTGCCCAAATATCACTTTTTGCATGAATCAACTTATCAGTTATTATTTCAGGGGCAAAATATACAGGAGTTCCCTTCACTCGTGGGTTAGTTTCATTATGAAATTTTGAAATTCCAAAATCTGTTAATAATATGTGTCCATAGCGGTCGATGAGAATGTTTTCCAGTTTCAAGTCACCAAATATAATATCATTTGAGTGCATGGAGTTGAGTCCACATAAAATTTCACTGAAATAAAATATACACGCGTCATAATCTAATGAAGTAGAATTTACACAAGTGAACATGTCGCCTCTTGAAGCAAAATCCATTACAAAATATACATTTAATGGGTCTTGTAGACAATAATACAATTTATTAATAAATTTAGTATCATTTAGTTGTTTCCAAATAGTACGTTCTCTAATAGCAGTATTGTAATTATTATTTGTCAACCTCTTTTTTGACATAATCTTGATAGCTGCAAATGTTTGGGTTTTTTTACACATTGCTTTTACAACTGTGGCAAATCCACCTGATCCAATGACTGACAAAATTTGATAATCGCTAATGTCAGGTTTAGTAGATACGGCCTGAACTTCACTCAGTGTTATTGTCCAGGCTAAATAAAGCCTTTGATCTTTTAATATATCTTCGCATGCTATAATATCTATATCATAGTGTCTAGTATCAGCCTTAATTGTATTAAATATTTTATTTACATTTTCAATTGGTCCTTCTAAAATCTGTATAATTGAAGATGTATGTTGATCCCAAATTAATTTCCCACCAATATCTAAAAAACTATTATTTTTAATAGAAATACAAATTATTTCTTCCATAACTTTTTTTTTATTTGATTCTAAATTTAATAATGATTTGTACACAAGTCGAGTGTACATTCTATTGATAGCAGGTTCGGAATAAATCGTTTTTACTGACATTGTTGGTTGCCAGTCATAGTGTATCTCTGAAAGCATTTCAATTTTATTATTAAATACTTAGAATTTCTAGAACCTTAATATATCAATCAATTAAGTATTCTAATTATTTATTAAAATTAATTATAAATTTTATAATAATTAATTTTTTTATTGTTTTTTATGTTTTTTTAATGACCCTTCGGATTTGGAAGAGATGCACCCGCCTTTGCAAAATGAGGACTCATGAATTTTTGAAGATTAAAATAGGTTAGTTCTTCATCCTTTGCAATATTCAAAAGTACACTCAATTTATTATCTGGAAGGATTCTGCGTCCATTTTTTGGATCCTGAAGAGAATGTTCCCTAATATAGCAATTAATCTCCTTAGTAACAGCAGTACGAGCCATCTCAGTTCCCTTGGCCTTACCCAAGAAATCAGCTAGCTCATTACTGATAAGAGTGGGTTTAACAAAACCACTTGGTTGACGATTACCTTTAGCACGTTTACTCTTTTTACTAGCTTTATTGGCAACTTTAAGTTCGCGTACTGCCTTCTTCTCAAGAGTACGAAGAGTATTCTTGAGAGTGGAAAGTTGTTGTGCAAGGGCCTGAACTTGAGACAAAACAACAGTAAATTCTTGAGCTAAAACACTGGAAGAATCCGGGACTTCAGTCGAAGCATCAGTCACTGTATTGCTCGTTACTGGCTCCAGTGGAGGAGTAACTACGGGTGCCTCAGTCTTAACCTCCTTTTTTACCTTTTTTGAAGATACCGAAGTTGCGGTTTTTTTGGATGAAGTTTTAACTTCTTCAGTCGATTTAGAGTCGGGTTTCTTAGTCCTTGCCATACTAATATAACATACTATAAGATTACTATTTAAGCACTTTAACGCATTAATTAATATTTATCTTATTAAAGGTGTTCATTCTAGATTACTGATTCATAAAGCCATGGCATATTTGTTGCAGCCTCAGTACTTACTAAAGTTAATGCACATAAAACATAATTTGCACCTAATGATTTGTTGCCACTATCATTTGCACTAATTAATCTATTTATAATTACAAAACATTCTTGTCTCAATTCATTTTGAGTTAATAAATTTGCATTTACTATATCTATATTTCTAAATGGATTACCGTCTAATGGACAAATATTTCTTCTTAACTCGTTGGTTAAGTTGGCTCTGTAGACCCATATGTCTAATAATTCTTTAATAAATTTAATTAATTTAATTTCACTTAATGACCAAAACCAAGTATGATCCGAATAATTACCTAAATTATTTATTTGTTGAAATAATCCCAATATTTTTAATTCTAATTCTTTAATTTTATCTTTCTGTGGGTCCTCTATCTCTAAAGTAATATTGGAAAAATAATACTTAGTTAATCTTTTTACTGTTTCTAATTGATAATCTACATGGTCAGGTATTTCATTTCTATTATAAGGATTTTTACAATTAGACTGTTTTTTTAAATTATAAAGAGAAAGTATATCAAATCCATATATTTTTTTATCAGTATCTTCATAACTAATAAATTGATTAAACTCAATATCTTTCAAATTTTCCATGTTATAAAAATCGGTATCATTAATACATTTTTCTCTCTTAAATAAACCTGGGCCTTTACACTTAATTAATTTTTTTAATAGGTAAATTTTACCATACCTCTGAATTTTTATTACATTCTCCACTTTATTTAAATAATCATATATTCTTTCTTCTAAATCTAATTTTTTTCCTTTTACAAATAAATTATAAAATTTACATATCTTTTTTAATTGAATAACCGTATAATTATTACTAAATATATTGTTTTTTTGTTTATAATTTAAAATATGAAATTCTTCATTTTTAATTTTTCTCCTTTTTATATCTTTCTCCCTCCTAATAAATTTGCTATTCATTTTATATTATATATATATTGCCTCTAAACTTTTATTTTAATATTTATAAATTAAATATTTATTTTTATTGTATGTATAATTTAGTATATGAATACACTTTTAATTAAATTAGTTGTTCTTATATTTTTTATTAGTATATATTTTTATATGCAGCATAATAATAAACAAGTGACAATAAAAGAAATACCTACATTTATAGAAGCAATTGAATTTTCTGGAAGTAAAAAAGGCTATGTTTTTAAAATGGATTCCCAAGGATTAGGATATTATTTGGATAAAAAATAAATGTACTCAAATAAAAATAATTATTGTTATCCAAACTAAGCAAAGATAAACCCGTGGTCTTTTAAAAATAATTTTAAACCACCCAAATTTTCAATACTTTCATATAAATATTTTTTATTTATTGAAATATTATTACTATTAAACATATTAATAATTTTTTCTATTGTTTCTTTATTATCAATATAATTTTTAACAAATAACCAAGATAAGTAATCATAATTACATCTATTTTGAATATAATTTATATATATTCTTATGCTTGAATCAAATGTATAAACAAAATTACATTTATTATAATCTGTACCTGACATTATACATATAATCTGAAAATGTTTAAAAGAAATATTTAAAGATTTCAAAATTAAAGATAAATCATACAAAATTATTGTTTTCTTATTTAAACTAATATATCTTAAAACACGATTACAACCATAAACAAACATATCCATATCTTCACTCATACAAGCAAATGCCTGACCAGTTATAACTAAATTTGCACAAACTATATCTGATTCCCCTTCACTTTGATAATAAGTTATACCCATTAAATTAAGCATTTTCTTTACAGCATGAATATCATTTCTATTAATTTTTACTATTTGCCGTTTTAATTTTTTAATTTTATTATTTAAATCACTTATATTTTGATCTCCTAATTTTATTTTTTCTAATAATTTATTATACTCTTCCTCAGCCTCAATTCTTGTATTTTGTCTATTTTTAAGTACTTCTTTTTTTTCATCTGGAGGCTTGCCATCAAATATAACTATAGGCTTTATGTTGTGACTTAAAAGTAATAATAACATTTCATATAACCCATCTATTAAATTATTTTCACTTTTAAATCTATACAAATATATACTTATATCAATTACTATAGTCTTTCCATTTAAATCAGAAATATTTATTTCCCCAATTCCTGATTTAGTATTTTTTCTTAACCAAATATTTAATCCATTTATACCCATGATTATTGTTATCTATTATCTTACAGATAATAATAATCAATTTTTAAATTTTTATAATTGAAAATCTTAAGCCTATCTCCATTCCTTTTAAATTATTTAAATTTTTATACATCGCTCTAGTTTTTCTTTTTTTAAAATCTGCTTTTATTAAATTCACAAATAATTTTACTTTCTCTCTGGAATCATTAAACTTAAATATATTTACATTATTTTTATAACACCAACTTATAAAATTATAAGAATTATTTAATACAACGCTCGATAAAATTATATATGAAAATACATTTGTTTCTTCTTTATATTTATTTTCTAGATCGGATTTATTTTTTTTTATAATATCTTCAAAATTAAGATCCATATAATCTAACACCCTTATTCCTTGGATGATTGAAAATATAGATTCTACCCTTAAATTAAAACTTAATATAGAGAGAAATTCATTTAAATTATTACTATTATAAATGGAACTATAACAACTATTTATAATTCTAGCCCAAACCTCAACATACATTTCTGTTATGCTTATATCTGCATTTATCCCCTCTATTTCACCCTTTATTCCTTTCAATAAAAGCTCATCATTTACATGGTTTGGTTGGAATTCATATGCATGAAAAGTTTCATGTATGAATACTTTAAACCACTCTTCTTTTCTGTATATTACTATTTGGTTATCTGGTAAACATACGCCTGAATATCCCGTATTTAAATTAATTGGTCCCAAAATGTCTCCTTTCTCTTCTGGAAATGTTTTTTCTTTATCAGTTAAGTATATATCTATATTTAAAATTTTATTACATTTGATACTTGAATATTTACTACAAACTATCAACCATGATATTATATTTTTTAATCCTCTTATTAAATATTGTTCATTTTCTTTATTAAATATATAAAATTTTATTATTATTATTCTACCTAATAAATCAACTGTATATTTAAAAACCTTTTTATTAGTATTTGAAATATAATCTGATATAGTTTTATCTATAAATCCTCCTGAGGGAACAGAATTATCATTTTCTTCAATATCTAATTTAATTTTATTATTTTCATACAAAAGATGCGATAAATCTATTCCATTATTTAAATCCTCATATAACATCTCAAATATGTGTTTTTCTTTTAAAGACATTTTTTTTGGCTTATCTTTATCTTCCTCTATTATTTTTACAATTTTATCCACCTCATTTTTATATTTTTTATTATAATTCATATTATTATATAAAATTATTTTAATTATCTTTTTCTAATTCTTTTCTTACTTCCATCAACTCTGTAAATATTACTGGTGGAGAAGCTCTTATATAATGTTGAAGTTTAGAATCTTTTGTAGCTACCAACATTTCTTTAAGAGGTAAATTTTGAGAAAATTTTGCCATTTGGGCTTTTTTCATATACTCTAAATGTTTACTAGTAAAAAACCCATCATCTATTTGAATTTTTTTATCCCTAATTAATTTACCCTCATATTTACCGGTCTTTCCACCTGCTCCTTTTGCCATCTTTGGATTTTTTGCCAATTCTCCCTCTGGATTCCCATCTAATGAAAAACTTAAATAAAAATCTGGATTGCCTTCTTTAAATTTCGATGCTTGATAATAATGTTCTACACTTGCCCAAATATGACCATCTAATTTAAATGGCTCAACCCAAAAATTAGATAATTTTCTTCTCCATTCCGGAATTGTAGCCAATTCATTATATTTTGTTTTATTTTTATCGTTTATTTGTTCTCCGGCTCCTTTACCGGGCATAGGAGCATTTGAAGATTTAGAATAGAATTGAAAAATTGTTGATGGATCATATAAACCTATTTGTTCAATTTCTACCTTTTTATCATCATCCATGTCTATATCCAAAGTGCCTAGCATATCTTTAAAATCATTTATTAAATAAAATGGACCGGATGCTTTTTCCAAACATTTATTAACTATTTTTAACTTCAAATCATAGGGTATACCTTTAAATTTAACAGCACCTTTATTTTTATAGGTTATTAAACGATAATGATTTCCAATATATTCTACCATTATATAATAATCCGGATCAAATTCTCCTTTATCTTCTAAAATTGTATCATTTAATTGACCACATAATATTACATTATTTAAATCGCCATCCTCATATGCTTCTTCACTAAATAAAATTAATTTAATATTTAAGACTCTTTCTAGAGTTGATATAGCCCATGTTTCTCCCCAAAAATCACATGATTTCAACATCTCTTTAAATTGGTCTAAATTATCTATTGCTTCCATAAATGCATATTCATTTAATATATTTCTAGCATTCGCTATCTCTTTTTTGCCTTGATCATATAATTTTTTAATTTCAAGAACTTTTTTATTTAATTTTTCTAACTCTGCTCGGTCAGATTCTTTTTGAATTTTTTTTTGTAAAGCATTAACCTCGTCTTTATAATTTTTCATATCTGCATTTAACAAAGCTATTTCATTTATTTGAAAAGTATACATCTCACTATATCCTTCATATAAATCATTATTTGCTTCCTTTGATAGTATCATTCTCATTTCATCAACGCTTTTATTTATTCCTACCCTTTTTAAACCATCCCTTATTGATGCAAATAAACAATCCCCTCCTCCTTCATTTTCTATTATCGTGTAATTATTATTTTTCATAAAAGATTGTACCCAATCTTCTTGTTTTGATTTTTTATATGCCTTTCTCTCCTTTTCTGCCTGCTCCTTCTCTTCTTTTTTTGTTAATACTTTATTTTCTAGATTTTTTTCAATTTTAACTTCCGAATCTTCATCACCTTTATCTTCTTCTATTTCGGTCCCTTCTTCCTCTTCTTTTTCATCAGAATCCTCTATTAAATCTTCTATATCTACTTCTACTAATTTTGAATCTTCAACTTCATCTTCATCTTCATCTTTTTCATCAATGACTTTAGAATCTTCTGGTTGTTCTTCTAGATAACTAGGTGTAACAAAAGAATATAATAATATTGGTCCTAATTCTGTAACATCTATATCGCCATCATCATCATAAATATAGGGAGCTTTATCAGACATTATTTCATATATACCAATTTGTCCATCCACATAACTATTTTTTATATTATAAACAGGAAAATAAACGATATTACTGTCAATAAATGTATATTTAGCTTCTCCCAGTGCTATTACTACTTCTTGATCATCAATTTCTATTTGAAATAAAGTTGCATCCAAATCTTTATCTTCTTCATCTAATTTTCTTAATTCTGGATAATAAATATTAGAATCTAACTTAGATTGAGCCATTAATTATATATATATATTCTATATAATTAATATTTTAAATACAACTATAAATCTATATATATTTTTTTTTTAAAATATTCATCTTTTACTAATTCATTTACATAAAACCATAATTTTTTTCTATTTGACACTATTAATTGATTTTTTTCATTTTGTTCATATTTAATAATCTCATGAATTTTATCAGCCTTTTTTAATTTTCTTGACGAAATTTCATAATAATCTAAAATATTTGATAATTGTATTGAAGTATAATTTATTTGATAATCTAATTTTTTAGCCTGCGATTCATTATTATAAGAATTGTCTTCTATATTTTCATCGTTATAGGAGTCTATTATTTCATCTTTAGTCAATTTAGTTTCATTATTTCTCTCTATTATGGTAAATAAATGGTCATTCATAATTAATATATAAATATTATTCTTTAACTATTATTATAATACATCAAGTATATCCATATTTTTAAATACAAATTTATTGGATAATGACTTATAGTCTTTAATTTTATAACTGCATATTAATTTAATATTATTAAATATTTTATCCCAGTTTTCATGTTTAATTAAATTTTCTTTACCTTGAACTATCATATTTCCATAAATTTCACCCAATTGTTGTATTATTTCACTTTTATTATCCTCATTCATTAAGTTTAATGACTTATTTTGTAAATAAGAAATTAATTCAATTATAGGTTCAATTGGTATATCATTTATATTAAATAAATTAATATAAAATAACCCTTCTGAATTTATTTTTTCATTCATTTTATTATTTTTACAGTAATTATCATAATCAATATTAGGATTTACATAAACTATTGAATCAACCAAATTTTTAAAATTATCAAACCGATCTTGTAATATTTTTTCTAAAAATAAATACTTTTCTTTTAAAGATTTAAATAATTGTGAATACATTTTACTATAAAACTTTGTTTGACTTAATATTTCAAATATTGAATCACCTAACTTATTAATTTCTTCGTTATTAAAATCTTTATCTTCTAATTCGTCTAAACTTTGTATTAAACTTGGATATAAATTTAGATAAGTTTTTTCTGTAATTTTATTTATTATTTTTCTTACTGAATCAATTGTCAAATCAATTCCTTCATTTTTTTTTCTTTCTGTTATTTCAAAATTCCTAATATCTTCCCAATCATTATTTAAAATAACCGATCTTTTATTATCTTTATTTTTCCTTTTTTCCCTTTTGTCAAATTGTGGAGTTTTAATATATTCTGGTGCACCTACCTTATCTGAAATAAACTGTATCTGATCTAAAATATCTTTACTTAATTTATAGTCGATTCCATTATCGATTATATTCTCAATATCTTCAAACGTATATATAATATCTTTTTTTTTTAATTCCATCATAATTTATATGCTTAATTGTTTTCTAAATCTGTTTTAAATTTTAATTTAAAAATCATTATAACTAACTTAAACAAAATAATATAAAGTATTTATGAATCAAAACGAAAAGGAAGATGAAAATGAGAGTATAATAAAACAAGAAGATTATTTTAATAATTCGATAACTAGCTGGGACGAAATGGAATTAAATTATAACATTTTAAGAGGTATCTATGCTAATGGGTTTGAAAAGCCTAGTCCGATTCAAAGTAAAGGAATAAGACCAATTATCCAAAAAAAAGATATAATTGCTCAAGCCCAATCGGGTACCGGAAAAACGGGTTGTTTTTGTATTGGATGTTTATCTTTAATTGATTTTTCTAAAAAAACTACACAAGCTTTAATATTGGCTCCCACACGTGAATTAGCTATGCAAATTCAAGGAGTATTAACTATACTTAGTAATTTCATAAATAATATAAAAATTCAACTATTAATTGGAGGAACATCTATAAATACATGCATTGAAAATTTGGTTAATGAGGTACCTCATATCGTTGTTGGGTGCCCAGGCAGAGTTTATGATATGTTTAGAAGAAAACACCTATTATCAGAAAATTTAAAATGTATTATTTTAGATGAAGCAGATGAAATGTTGTCAGCCGGATTTAAAGAGCAAATTTATAATATATTTCAATTTATGCCCTCTAACGTCCAAGTAGGTTTATTTAGTGCAACATTATCATCCGAAGTATTACAAATTACAGAAAAGTTCATGAGAGATCCTGTAAAAATTCTTGTAAAACAAGAAGCATTAACTTTAGAAGGGATTAATCAATATTATATTGGTGTAGAAGAAGATAATTCTAAATATGAGTGCATTAAAGATTTATTTGCCTCATTTAGTATATCGCAATCTATCATTTATTGTAATAGTACTTCAAGAGTACAAGAATTATATGATTCTATGATTAATGATAATTTTCCAGTTGGCTTAATTCATTCCAATATGGAAAAACAAGAAAGAACTAAAAATTTTAATGATTTCAAATCTGGTAAAAATAGAGTATTAATTTCTTCCAATGTTACTGCTAGAGGCATTGATATTCAACAAGTAAGTACTATTATTAATTTTGATATACCGAAAGATGTAGCTACTTATTTACATCGAATAGGAAGAAGCGGAAGATGGGGAAGAAAAGGAATAGGAATAAATTTTGTAACTAAAAGAGATATTAGGGCAATGAAAGAAATAGAACAATTTTATCAAACTGAAATTAAAGAAATGCCTGTAAATTGGGCGGAAACTTTAGAAAACAACTAACTAGTTAATTTCTATACAAAATTATATTTTTAATTAATTAAATATGCAACTATTTAAAAATAATAATTCAAAAAAACCTGAACTTATTGATCCTCTTAACTATTCAACATTTAGAATTCCGGTCGCTTATCTAAAAGATAAAATTAATGTTAAAAAAGAATTAGCAAATGATTTAGAATTATTAGAAGGAAAAAATCCACTTTATGAAAAATTTTTAAATACAAATGATGATTTTAGTAAGTTATTATTAAAACAACATGCAAAATGGTTCACCAACAATAAAGAATATTTATTAGATACACAAAAAATATTAAAAAATGACATTCCTGAAATTATTAATCATAATGACATAATGATTGTTAAAAATAATTTTAAAAACGAAGAACATCTTACTGATAAATATGATTATTTTGAATGGGATAAAATTAAATTTTTAAATAAAAGTTCTCAAATTATGCAAGCGTACAGTTTATATAACATCTCTTCACCTGTTATTTCTTTATGTTTACCTATTTTTCTTCTAATATTACCCTTTTTTTTAATTAAATTACAAGGCTATCCTCTTACATGGCCTCAATATTCTAATTATTTACAAATGGTTTTAAGAAATCATAGTTTAGGACAAATTTTTAATATTAAAAGTGCCTCATGGGACAAAAGAGTTATGATTATTATATCATTTATTTTTTATCTGTTACAAGTCTATTTTAATTTTATGTCCTGTATCAAATTTATTAAAAATATGAAAAACATACATTATACTATATTTACTGTTAAAGATTTTCTTTATAATTCAATTCAATCCATTAATAAACTAAATAATAATTGGAGTAAATACTCAACTTATCAACCCTTCATTAATAAAAATAAACAAATTTCTAACAAAGCTCACTCTATTTATTTACAATTAAATAAAATTTCCACTCTTAAATTATCTTTCAATAAAGTGTTAGATATAGGCAAGGCAATGAGAGCATTTTATATGATTAATTTAGATCAAGAATGGAAAACAGTAATTGATTATTGTGTATATTATAATGTTTATATTAAAAATCTTACTTCTATAAAATCGGAGATTGGTAAAAATCTTCATTTTTGTAAATTCTCCAAAACTACAAGATTTAAAGATATTTATTATCCTCATATCAATAATAAAAATATTATTAAAAATTCTGTTAAATTAAATAAAAATATTATAATTACTGGACCCAATGCTGCCGGTAAAACAACCATGTTAAAATCTATCATTATTAATGTATTATTAAGCCAACAATATGGATGTGGATATTATAAATCAGCTTATGTTAATGTATACGATGTACTAAGTAGTTATATAAATATACCAGATACCTCAGCCAGGGATAGTCTTTTTCAAGCTGAAGCTAGAAGATGCAAAGAGATACTAGATGATATACAAAAAAATAATAATAAAAAACATCTTTGTATTTTTGATGAATTATATTCTGGAACTAACCCGTATGAAGCAATTAGTGCTGCAACGGGTTACCTTAAATTTCTAGATAAAAATAAAGATGTTACCTTTATTTTAACAACTCATTACTTAGATTTATGTAAAATTTTACAAGAGGAAAGTAATGTCACAAATTTACAAATGCAGGTTGATTTAAAGGATAAAGATTTTATATACACATATAAAATCATAAAAGGAATTTCTAGAATTAAGGGAGGAATAAAAGTATTAAATGATCTTAAATATCCACCTGAAATATTAGATGAATGTAATAAATTATTAAATAACTCTATAAATACGTTTATTTAAATTTAAAATATTATATACCTTTTTTAGAGATAACATGATAGATTCAGCAACTTCATCATTCTTATTTTCAACTGTTGTTACCTTGTTTCTTTCAGTTGCAATTTATTATTATTTTAGCTTAAAAGTAAAAAATATTGAAAAAGCATTAATACAACAAAATCAAGTTTTAGCAGATTTTATCGTTCAAGTAAAAACAAATTTAAATACTTCCGAGACTCCTAATCCCAATGCTTTACATGCTGCTCAACTAACAGTTGATTCGCCGAATCCCCATAACTCAACCATTATACCTGTTTCAGATGATGAAAATGATTCTGGTGAAGATTCTGATAATGAACTCGATGATGACTCAACTGATTTAGAAAGTGAAGAAGA
>CERI01061022.1_pt1 | contig 13877 bp, 5 predicted proteins | sample 350261 | NCBI WGS metagenome assembly CERI01 (sample SAMEA2620979, study PRJEB7988) | marine metagenome | isolation source: saline water (ENVO:00002010), including
TTGCAAAATCTGGGATATTGTAATTATAATATATTATTATTAATTTAAAAATTATTAAACCACCGAATATTGATGCTAATATATATAAATTTTTTTTATTTATATTATGATTAAACAAACTTATTACATTATTGTATTTTAAATTAAATAATTTTAATATTATTAATAATATTGGATAGATTAATATACAAAATGTCATCAGTTGTGTAAATAAAATATATAATTTACATTTTAAATTATAAAACATGAAATTTTTATTCATATTACAAAATTCATTATAAAATATGAATGTAAATATTATTGATATTGTAACTGTAAATATTATTGATAATATTAATATAATATGATGATTATAATTATTAATTTCTATATTTTTTATATTATTATTTAATTGATATCTATTTGTTTCATACTCAACATTTTCTTGTGTACATACATCTTTTAATTTATTACCATAGTCATATTGAAAATTATAATTATATGCAAATTGTGTCAATGTTATTAATTGATTAAATATGATTATAAAAACTATTGTATTTAATGTTATATTTAAAATTTTTAACATTTATTAATAATACTTTATAAAAAAATAATTGATTTTATCTAATTTTAATTAATATATATAATATTATAATATATATTGTCAATAATATTAATATCATATTTGATGATATATCAGCATTTTGGTATATAATTTTTGATTTCTCTTTATTGTTACTATTCGTATATGTTGATGTATACTTATTATTTTCTTCTTCAATTATTTTTTGCTCTTCTATAGCATAAAATTTTCTATAATAAATGTTATAATCTTTTATACTATCATTAAATTTATCTATATATTTATATTCATCTAATATATCATTAAAATTTAATTTATTTATATCTGTATTACTAATAACTTCTAGTATATTTTTTTGTTCTATTAAAATTTTATTTATAAATTCAATATTCTTTTCATTATAGTTTGACGATTCTATTTGAGATCTTTTAATATAATTAATAAAATGATCTATTCTATTATTTAAACCTTTAATATTATTTACATAATCATTTGTTATTAAATGGTCATCATCTTCATCTAGATTTTGTGTGTTTATTACAAAATCTTTAATACTATCAATATTATCATTTAAAATTATTTTTTGATTTTTATAATTATCATCGAATTTTATTATTTCTTCTATAATGTAATCATTAACACCACTTTTTTTTATGTATTCTGTTATTTTTTCTTTATTACCATCAATAACAATGTTATCTATCATATATTTTAATATTATAATAAGTTCATTAATCTTAATAATATATTCTTTTTTTAATTCTTTATATTTTTTATTTTCATTTGAATTGTCATATATTGACTGAACACTATTTACCAAAGTGTTTAAATATATATTACTATATTTATTTTTAATTTCTAATATAAAATAGTGATTATAATAGAATAATATAATAATATTATTCATAAATATTTTTACTTTATCTAATGTATCATCTTCCACACTACTCTCATGTAATGGAGTGTTTGTATAATAATCTTTATTTATTTTTTCAATATGTGTTTTTACATAATTATTATTTGATATGTTATAATTATTTAATAAATAATTTGTTACATTATTTTGTTTATGATATTCATTCTCTCCTAATTCATAATTTGATAATTCTACATTAATTAAATCAAAATGTTCTTTTATTGTTTTTTTATATTTGTTTATAAAGTTATTTATTTTTCCCTTTTCTTCAACCGTTCTTGTTTTTTCTTTTCTAAACTTTTCATCTAAATCAGTATCTGTTACTTGTATTTTTATAGTATTATCATCTTCTTTATAAATATGGAAATAAGCAACTTGAACATCAATTATATATTCTATAAATTGTTCCACTATTTTAGTAATAATTACTCTATGATTTTTAATTATATTATTATTTAATTCTAATTTATTTATTCTATCAATTAATAATTCTTGATGTTCATTGCTTGAATTTATATTATTATCTATTATTGGATCTATTATTAACTCTTTATATTGTAATAAACCAAGTTCTTCTTTTTGAATTAATTCTTGTATTTGATTATAAATTTTTTCTTTTGTATCATTTATATTTATATTATCTGTAAATGTTTTTTTAAATATTATCATTTCTTGTTTCCTTAATAATATACCTAATAATATTAATAATTCTTCTTTAGTTGTCTTTGGATGTTCATATTTAACATTTAATGTACAATTATTATCATTATTATGTCTTAATTTTGCATTTCCTAAATAATTTTTTTCATTTTTGTAATATATTAGCGATTTATAAATTTTATATTTTAATATATTTTTATAAAATTCATAGTTTCTCTTATCTTTTTTACCTTCTATATTTGCTATAGGTTTGTATAAAAATACGGATCTTATCATATAGTATAATATAAATTTATTAGTTTCATTGCATTTCGAATTTAAATTTTTATTTATAAATATATCATCACCACATTCATTTACTAAATATTTTTCAATATCATATTCATACAACTTTGTATAATCTAATATTTCTTTTTTATTATTGAATATATATTTGAATTTTGGGTTTATATTAATATTTGCAAATTCTTTATATTGTTCTTTATCACTACTTGTTAATGATAACATGTTACTAAATATTTCATTATAAAGTACTAATAATATTGTATTTGCTATATTTCTATCAACGCTTTTTTTTTCTTTATAAGCAAATTTGTCATTATCTAAAATGTTAGTAAAACTATTATTGACATTATCTATTTCGGTTTTATATACTAATAATGGATGTAAAATTATATTATTATTAATTACTTCATTATAATTAATTGTTGAATTAATAGTTATTATTATTAATAATGTGAATATAATTGGTAAAATAACAAAATTATATATAATTCGACTTTCTTGTGCATCTAATAGAAAATTTTCACATTTACTATTTTTATATAAAAGACATTCAATTAATTCTTTATAATTAATTTCACCTTTTATATATTTATTCAAAGTTTTACTTCTATTAAATAACATTAACACACTAATTAATATTAAACTAATGATTAATATTGATGTAAAATAGTTTAATTCTATATTTTTTAAATCAATATTAAATAATTTTAATATATAATCGTTTAATATATTTACATTTGTATTTAGTTCATTTTTTAAAAAATTATTAGCAAAATCATTATAACTTTTAATATTTTCATTTTTAAATTCAATTATATTTTTTTTTTTTTTATAATATGATATTATACTTTTTGTTAAATTAAAACATAAATAAAATAATAAACCTATTATTATTATAAAATTATTTCCATATTTGTAATTATAAGTATCATTATATGTATTCATATTAACTATTATCATTACTGCCAATAAACTATTAAATATAATTTCAGCATATTTAATATATTTATTAAATATGCTGAAATTATATTTATTATTTTTATCAAAGTTATATCCTATATATAAAGGAAAAATTATTAAACTAAATCCACATATTATAAGTATCATTATATAACAAAACATTATGAACATTTTTGAATTATTAACATCTGAATTTATAATATCACTTATATAATAATATAAAATATATGTTATTACAAATCCAAATATTATTGAAAATATTAATATTATTGATAAAATGATAACATAATTATAACTTTTATTTGTATTATTTTCAAGTATATTATTTAATATATTATTATATAATTGATATCTTTCAGTTTCAAATTCTATATTTTTATTATTACATACATTTTTGAGTTTTTTACCATAATTAAAATTATAATTATAACTAAATGTAAATTTTGTAATAGTTATTAATTCTATTATTATATAAATAATAAATAATGAAATAATTATATATTTAGTTATATTTTTAACTATATTTTCAATAATAAAACTATTAAGTTCTGTCATCTTACTTATAAAAACAAAACATTAAAATAATAAAAAAGTACATATCACTAAAAAAATAATAAAAATAAAAATATATTAATTTAAAATAAAAAAATAAGGATATGTACTTTTTAATTATTATTTAATTTTATACCTATATATATTCCTGATATTATCAATAATATTAATTGAATTGCTATATATATATTTGATGTTGTTTTATAATATATATAATGTAAGAATATATTTAATATTATAAATAATAATATAATATGATATACTAAATCATAATGAGTATTAATATTATTTATAATCTCACCTTTTATATTTTTCAGTTTAAAAATTAAATCCTTATTTTCATTATAATATTCTATATAATTAATATCAGAAATTATTTCTTCTTTTTCACCACTTTTTAATAAATTTCTTTTTATTATTGAATTTATATAATAATGATTTTTTATATTTTTAACATATATATTATCATTATCAATATTGATATACATATTAGTGAAATATTTTTTGAAATAAAATGGGGATATTTCATTTAAATTAATATAATTTAAAAAATTTAAATTTGTTATTGATTGAGATTTAATATATTCTATTTCTCGTTTATTAGATGTATTATATATATTTCCTATATTGATTGATAATTGTTCTTCAAAAGTTTTTTCATTTTTAACTGATTTTGTATTATATTCAAATATTTCATTAAAAATATTATCAGATTCGTTCAAATATAATAATGAATTTAAAATTTTAAATGATAAATTATATTTATAAATTTGCTCACTTTTATTAAATTTTAATTTTTCAATATTACTTATTTTTTTTATAATTTTATTTGATATATTATAATAAATAATCAAAATTATTATTTTTAATAATGTAAATAGTAAATTATCATAATTATTATAAGTATATTTTATTGACAATATTATCAATAAGATTAATGAAATTATTATTATATAGAATGTATTAGTTATATTATTTTTAATATTTTTAAGATTATTATTATCAACATTATATAAAAAATCTGCTAATTTACTTCTATATGTTTCTAATTCATATAATGAAGCATTATTACTAATATAACAATTATCATAATTTTTATTAAAATAGTCATTATACCAAATTAATGTAATTATATTTAAAATATTAATTACAAATGTTATTAATAATATTAATAATAATATTTGTTCTATCATATTACTATAATACTATTTTTTATTTTTCAATTTGATTAAATCTTCAAAATTATAACTATTCAAATCTAATAAATTCTTCAAAATTAAAACTTCCATTCATTATCCCAGTTTCTTTTAATATTATCGTAACTATTATAATTATATAAATTGTACCTAATATTATATTAATTAATATATACCATCCTAAACTTACAATATAATTGTCATCATCAAAATATGAATTAGCTTCTGCAATATAAGTATTTATTTGTGAAATATATGTATTAACATTTTGTCTTATTTTTTCAGCCCTTTCTATGTCACTTATATTTTTAATATCACTATATTTAAAATAATCAATAGGTGTTTTTCTATGTTTATTTGGAATTAGTGAATAAAAAGTTGTTATATTATTTTTTTCCATATTTAATTCTGCTGGAAATGAATAATCACCATCATTAATAAAATAACTATAATATAATAAATATTTACTTTTGTTGTTATCATAAGAATATAAGTATTTAAGTAGCATATATATTGTAATATATTTTACAATAGTTTCATCTGCAACATTATCAACACCATCTTGGTTCATTAATTGTATTAATCTTTCTTCTATATAAGAATCATTATCAATAGAACTTTTTAATTTTTTTGCTAAGTCTTTATCAATATATTCTAAATCATCTGATTTTTTTAAACTATTAATTTTTAGATCTATTGCTATTATATTTAGATATGTATTCAAATATTTATTATATATTTTTACAAACATTGTTTTATATATGATTAATTTTATAAATAGATGTATTATTGATACAACTAATAATTGTAATAACAAGAAGAATAACCTTTGTCTTTTAATTATTTTTATTTCAATCGCATCCATATTTGCCATTTGAGATACAACAGATAGTAGAATAAATGTTATTATAGATATAACAATTATTGTAATAAATGTTATAAATAATTTAATACATATAAATACTAATCTTATACATAAAAATATATTAAATTTGGGTTCTTTATATTTTTTATTTTCTTCATATTGTGTATTCTTTCTTTCTTGGTCACTTTCAATTTCTTCTTTCATTAATTTCTCTTTGTGCTCTTCTTGTGCTTCTACTGTCGCGTCTTTACCTTCTTCTGTTAACCATTTCTTGTGTTTTTCTTCAGCTTTATCTTCTGGAGTTTCTGGAATTGCTACTTTATCTGCTAATTCACCAAATATAGATTCAAAAGTATAATCATCGGGACTACTTTGTTTATTTGTAAAATATTTTTCCAATACTTTACTCAATTTCATAAATGTACCACTTGGACTATCAACATTATTAAATGATGAAAACAATCCTGGTAAATTACAATTATTAATATAAACTACATAACCTAATAATTTATATCTTAATGTGCCACCTGTTGATAAATTATTATGTTGAGAATTACCAACTTCCAAGAAACATTGATACAAAAATTTGATAATATTTATAACAAATAATATATAAATGATAATACATATTATTACTATTGACACCAACAATATATCATAAATTATCATTGTCGTAATTGTTAATATTTCTGTTGAATTATTGGGTTTACCATCTTCAGAAGTTCCTTTGAAATCTTTTTGGACACTCATCATTTTATCAATTAACTCATTTTTTCCAGTATTTGATCCTATATTTATAGCATCTGCTTTAATTTCTTCAATATTTGCATCACCTGTATCATTTTGTAAATCTTTTAATATTTCATTAAAATTTTGTAAATATTTTACAAGTTCCATACATTTTTTTTCTGTTAATGCTTTGCTACCTTTATCTTTGTTTTTTTCATCTTTTGCATCAGCTACATTTTCTTTTATTTTTTTAAAAATTTCACGAGGACTTTCCGTCGAGGGAGGGAGAGAGGTAGGCAGATTACTTGGTATTTTTGAAAAATCTACATTTCCAAAAGCACCTCCCGACACTCTTGTATCTTTTCCATGTTTTCCTTTACCTCCTCTTCTCACTTCCCGGTCGAAGTTTGGACTTAATTTTTTAATAAGATTTTTAGCACCAGTAGCAATATTTGAAGTTTCTTGTGCCGTATCTTTAAATGCATCTTTAAGTCTTTCTGTTGTTGTACCTGCATATAGTACGTTTATTTTTTTAGCAATTTTTATTAATTTATCAATTTTTGATAATTTAGTTTTATGTTTTACATCCCCTCTTTTTTCTTTTAGTAGTTTTTTTTGATATTCTTTTACCTTTGTAATAGTAATATCAATACTTTCTTTAATCTCTTTAAATTTAGCATGTTCTAGTACTTTTGGTTCCGCATTTGTTTCACCCGATCCTCCTCTCATTAAATTTTGATTACCATGTTCATATCGAGATAATGGTGTAATATATATTATTATTGGGTTATCTGGGTGTTGTAATGGACTTTTGTTATCTCGATCTAATTCTGTAAATTCTAATTTTATACATTTATTTCGATCTGTCTTCTGTAACAATATTGTAAATTGTTCAGGTGTTATATTTTCTGGAGTAATATTTAATAAATCAATTGAAGGATTATTACTTATATATCTATCATCTCCAGGGATTACATCTATTCTTTTATCATTATATTTGAGTCTATAATTATTCACACATGTAACAACAATTTTTTTCTTACCGGCATTAGTCATTAGGTAATCATAATTTCGAGTATTCTTATTTGGGTCACTTACAAAAGCACTATTTGTACACAATTTAGCTTTACTAGTAATAGAATCATTTCTTAACTCTATATATTTTGATTGTGATGTTGAGGGAAATGATAATACAATTCCACTATATCTATATGTATCATTATAATTATTGCTAGATATATTTTGTGGTTGTGGTATTTGAACAGGATTTTTTTTTAATTCATCTATTTGTTGATTTAATAATAATCTTTCTCGTTCAAATTGTTGTTTTAGTACTCTTTCTTTTTCTTGTGTGGCGCTTATAGCTTGTTTATCAGTTGCATTAGTTTTTTTTAATTCTTCAAGAGTTTGATTGTAGGTTTTTTCTTTTGCTGTTATTTCATTTAACTTATTTTGTAAAGAAGTGTTATTTCCTTGCATAGTCTCTAATTGTTTTTTAAAATCAGCATTTGTTGCATTTGTTTGTTGTAATTCAGCTTTTTCTTTTTCTAAGTTTACCTTTTCTGTCTCGAGTTTAGCTCGAATATTTTCCATCGCTTCTAAGTCATTTTGGTTTTTCTTGATTATTCCATCTTTTTCTTGTAATATTCTTTTATTTTCCTCTAGTGTAATATTTAGTTTTTCCATTTGACGGACCGTTTTTTTTTTTTCCTCTTCATCAGTTGTCTTTTCTTTTACTTTTTGTTCTAATTGAGCTTCTAAATCTTTAAGTTTACTATTTAATGCATTTGTTTCATCATTATTAACAGATGTGCCATTTTTTGTAGCTGCGGCTTTAGCATCTTGTAATTCTTTTTCCATTTTTTTCTTTTCTGCTTTCATATTAATTAATTCAGTTGTTCTCTCTCTCTCTTTTTTTTCTGCATTACTTAATAGACTTCTTAATTTGTCGCTGTCTATTTCTAATTTATCTTTTGCTTTTTTAATGTTATCAAATTCATATATATTTTGTTGACCATTCCCTTGTGCATTTTTATTTTGTTCATCAAGTTTAGCTTGAATTTCTTTAATTCTAGCTTCTTTTTCTGCAAGAATAGCTGCTTGTTTTTTTAATTCCTCTTCGTTATTCTTTAGGATTTTTTCATTTTCTTTTTGAAGTTGTTCTATTGTATCTTTATTCTTTGTCATTGTAGCTTCAAGTTCTTTAGCTTTTTGTTCGACCGCTTCCATTTTTTTTTTAGCTTCCTGCTGTTGTTTCAAAATTGCTTCATATTTTTGTGTTATTTCAGCTTTTTCTTTTTCTAATTTGTCTTTTACTATTTTTTCAGTTTCTCTTATTTCATTTAGTTTTTTTTCTAACTCTGCTGCAGCAGCATCATTAGTTGGTGAAGAATTTTTCGCTGCATTTGCTTTAGCAGTTTCTAAATCTGCCTCCAATTTTTCTTTTTCTTTTGTTAATTCTTCAAATCGTCCCTTTAGTTCGGCCTCTTTTTTTTTCTGTTGTTCTAAATCATCTTGTACTGCTTTTAAATCACTATCTGATTTTTCTTTAATATCATCTTTTTCTTTTTGTACATTTGATAATTCTTCTTTATTATTTAATTGTTGATTAGTTAAATCATTTTCTATTTTAGCATTATTACTTATTTGTTGCTGACTATTATTATTTTTATTAATAAATTCCTTTATTTCGCCCTTTTTACAACTACTTAACATTTGTATATAATTATTAATTTTGTTGATATATTCTTCAAAATTTTCTTTACTCTTAACCATATTTTTAAGTTCACTATTTGTTTCTTCTCCACTTGGTGGTGGCGCTCCTGGCATACCCATTGGAGGCACTCTAGGTATACCATTTGGTGACATATCCATTGGTGGCATTTTGGGGGGAATTAAGCGCCCTGGATCTTTTATCCTACTATCAATATTTTTTATATTTGCATTAGCAGCTGTTTGAGCCATATTCTTAATTTGTGCTTTTGCTGCAGTGCCTAAACCACCTTCAATTTTTTGTTTACTAATTATATTATTTATCTCTGAAATATATTTTTGGTTTTCCATTAATAAATAGTTACATAATTTATATATATAAAAATAACTCATTAATAATTTGTACTACTTTGTCTTTGATTCAAATACAAAAAATAAACCTATCAAATAAATTATAAATAATACTGCAATTAAAATAATAATAGTAATTTCGTCAATATTTTCTTTTTTAATATTTGTAATATTTTTTGCTAATTTATTATTAATTTCTAAATATTTATCAATTATCGCTGTATAAACTTCATAATTTGAAGTAAAATATGATTTTGCATTAATATTTAGTAATTCACCTTCAACATTGTGTTTAAAAGGAAATTGTTGAGTTTCATTATAACAATAAAATATATTATCCATTTTGTTATTTAATATGGTATTAAGTTTTAGTTCTCTGCAAAACTTACTATCATTTGATTTATCTTTGTATTGATTTTTATAAATAAATAATAAAAATTGATGTGTTATTATTGTTGATAAAAATTTATTAGCAATTTGTGTATTATAATTAATATCTAATTTTTCGTTATCTAAATCCATGTCAGACATTTGTAATTTAGATATATTCAAACTAATTAAGTAAGTATTTAAATCATCTGTATCAGGAACTTTTTTAAATGTGCAAATATCAGTTATATTATTATCATCATCAATAAAATTATTACAAATTGTTTTAATATAATCTTTATTTAAATATCTTAAATATATATTGTTAATTTCTCTATTATATCCAAATACTCTATTATATTTATTGTAATTCATTCCTAAAAATGTTGTAATAATCAAAAATATAATCAAAAATATTGCTCCATTATAATAAAGTAATTTTTTAAATTGAGTTCCATATTCTTGATCGTCATCTATTAATTTTTTAAATTTAATAAATAATATAGATGTTATTATAATAAATGCTATAGCGGATGATAAATATACAACAATATTTTTAGATAATGTTATACCATAAATATCATATATTTTTTTGATATATATATATTTAGTATTTAAATAATTATATTTTTCTTCAGCCCACCAATATTTTTTATTTTTTTTAATAATATTATCTAATTGTATTAAAGTTGTAATTAATAATATTATAGGCATTACAATAATAATTGCACATATCAAAAATTTAATAATATAAAGAATAGTTTTATTAACCTTTTCTTTTTCTTCAAATTTAAAGTCAAAATTAAAAATATAAATAATAATAAAAAACATTTTACTGAAAGGCATATAGTCATTAATATTTTGAGAAAATTCTTTAATAGTTTCAAGTAATACTTTTATTCCCAATTCATCATAAATTTTTTGTAATCCAGTACTCATTATGATATGTTCTCTAATTATTATAAAATAAATTATTTTATAAAACTAATTACAATTGCAAATATAAATAATATAATTAAGATATAAAGAAACACCCATAAAGATATATTAATTATTTTTTTTTCCCATGATTTATTTTTAAAATTAAAAATATTTGTATATGATTTTGGTGAATTAGTTTCATCATTGATAGGATTCACAGATGATTCAAAAAAATTAGTGAAATTTTCTTGAATATTTTCTGTATTTATTAAATCATCTAAATATATTTCATATTTTTTGTTATAATTTATAATAGTTTTTGTTTTATCTTTAAAATCTGATAAATTAATAAAATCTTTGTTATTAAAATAATACTTTACGATATCATCGTATGATGATATAATAATATTTGAATTTACTAATTTATCAAAAAAAGTATTATTTTTATTCATAAAATTAATAAATATTTTTTTTGTTAATTTATCATTATTATCAATTATTTTATAATATAATTTTACAATATTACTATCAACAGATATTGGTTTTTCAGTATTATCATTTTCAATTATAGTACTATTTATTATATCATTATTCGGTTGTATTTGTATAGAATTTTTGTTAATAGTTTTATCAATTTTTAATTCAATATTTTCTTTATCGATTGGAGGGATAAGATAACCTCTTGGTATATATTTTTTAATTTCATTGATATTTGGATAATAGTTTTTTGTTTTAGTATCATTATCATTACTAATGTATTTTTTTGTATGTTTATAATTATCCCAAATATCATTTTCTTTAACAATATTTAATTCATGTAAAACTTTTTCATATATATCAAAATCATAATGCCAAGGTATATTTTTCAATAAATTGTATTCTAATTTTATATCTGAATCATATTCATCATGAGAGTCTAAATAAAAGAATGGCATACTTTCTAATCTTTTTTCATATGTATTTTTATTATATATATCAACATTCCAATTATCATCATTAAATATATCTAATTTTTCTTTAAATTTTTTTAAAAAAAATATAGAACTATTAAAATCTAAAAACATAGATAAATCAACCTTTTTTTCCATTATATGTATTGTGTCTTACTTTATAAAACGAAAAAAATAAAATATTTTTTTTATAGAGGTGTATTATAATAATATGAAACCATATATACCAATTAAAGTTTTTAGATGGTTTAACAAAAATGAATACAAAACTTATATATTTGACAAGTTAAATATATATGATAATTTATATAAAAATGAAATACATATTAAAGAATTTATATATATAGATGATAATTTAGATGATGCTTTAAATAAAATAGTTGTATATATTAATAATTATGAAAATACTAAAAATAAATTATATTATTTTTGGTATAAAAATACAATGATTTCCCATAATATTAAAGATATAAAATGGGATGGTTTTAATATAAATCCTTTTTTATCAGATAATCACAATTCAAAAAGTTTAGACGAAGATATTAGTTATATTTATAATGATAATAGTTTGTTTAATTTAAAGAAACTAAATTTAATATTCAGCGATGATTTAAATAATACTTTAAAAAAAAATAAATATTATTTCATTGATAGAACATTGCAAACATATAAGACTTTAAAATTAAGAGATGATAAATTATTTAATTTAGTAACACAATCTACTGATTTTTTAAGTAAATATAATGATAAATTTCATAGAATTGATTTTTTATATAAATTTAAAAAAAAAATAATATTATCGAATATATTTGATTCAATGAAAACTAAAAATAATATAGCATTGATACAATGGGTAAATGATAATTCAAAAGTATTATATAAATTACAAAAAAAACATTTTATTAAATTATCCCAATTTAATAATTGGTGTAATGTTGATAAAATAAATAAAATAAATTGTATTAATGTTTATTATATAATAACAAATGGATGTTATTGTAAAATTACAATTGATTCTGAAGGACAGATTATATATTCATTTATTTTGGATATAAGAAAAAATATTACATGGAATGTTATTAATTATGAATCTAAATATTTGACAAAATATTTTTCTAAATATTTTGATGAAAAAATAAGAATGAAAGAAACTCAAATTAAATTGAATACCTCTTATTTAATTGATAATGTTAATTTAACTAATATTTTATCTGTTATTAGTAAATATATTGATATATTTAATGTAAAATTATCAAAAAATAAACAACAAATAATATGTATTTATAAAAGATCTGTAAATTATAATAATGATGTTAGTATATCTGATTATATAATTAATAGATATAATATTGGTATTATTCAAGATGATATTGTTAATGAATTAGTAACTCTGGGTTTTGATAAATCTATTGCTAAAGATGAAGTTAGTAATATAATTGATAATCAATTAAATGTAAATATTAATGATAAACAGGAAAAAGAGTATAATATAAAAGATAATGGAACTGTAATAAGTATATCTAAACATAAACAATTGATAAATATTGAAATAAATAATGTATCGGATTATAATGAATTAAATTATTTATATTATTGGTTATTTAAAATAATATCACAATCTAGAATTATAGAAAAATCTGTAAAAGTAACCAATGTTAAAAAAGAGATTAAAAAAGAAGATGTGCGAGAAATAGATGATTATAAAATTGAAGATGAAATAAAAGTTGATGATGATAAATTAGGAGAATTTGATTATGATTTAGACGATGATGACGATGATTTATTAATGGGTGGTGCTCCATTGGGTAAGGTTAATCATTCTTTATTTGTTGAATTAATGAAACAATAT
>CERI01016964.1_pt1 | contig 13871 bp, 17 predicted proteins | sample 350261 | NCBI WGS metagenome assembly CERI01 (sample SAMEA2620979, study PRJEB7988) | marine metagenome | isolation source: saline water (ENVO:00002010), including
ACCTATAGATTTAGAAAAATTTCAAAGTAAAACATTACAACCTATGCAAAATGTAAGAAAATTGGAATCTCAATTGAGGGATGAATCTATAAATATGCCTTCCACGCCTAGAACAAAACTTCTCAAACAAAATAGAATTGATATGCTAAAAAAAGAATTAGAAGATCAAACTTATAAAGTAGATAGTAGAATTAAAGATTTTATGGAACCTTCCTTTTTTTCTGACATAGAGAGAAATAGAGATGTACAAGGAAGTCAAGCACTATTTCAAATATCCAGAGCTCCGCCCGAAGATTTATCTAGTCAATTCCGTCAATTAGGTTTTAAGCAAATTATAGAACAAGAAGTTGAAGAAATGAAAAATAATCAAGGAGCAAGTTTACAAAGTTTAATGAAACTAGCTACAACTGGTCCATCTTTACTAAATAGAAAATTATTTGATGATATTGCAACTAGAGGTATTAAAATAGCCTTAAGAGAATGCGATAAAAAAGTCACTGATATATCAGTAAATGAAATTAAAGAAAAAATAATTAATAGTAAAAATATTACTGCAAGAAATTTACTAGGTGATGTAAGTACACAAAATCAGTGTATAAAAACTATTGGGGATCCAAAAGTAGGTTCTCAATGTAATAACTATTTATCTCTTTTTAATGATTTAAAAGTAAAAAAATGTAATCCTACAAATTTTGGTGAAACTTCTTTAACAAATTTTAAAATAGATGTATTATCATTTGATGGAAATACTCCTCAAAGAAAATGTTTGTGTTGGTTGTGTGGTTTGCCAATTGGTCCTTTAGGTCAAGATTCCACTAATCCTTTAAGTCCTGAATGCGAACATGTTCTTCCTGTTTCATTAGCTCAAACTTTTTTTGATATATACAGTTCAAAATCTGCTAGAGGTAAAGGATTTGCATATCCTCAAGCATTATCACCCAATTATGGATGGGCTCATAAATCCTGCAATGCCTGGGATAAAGGTCATTTTGATGCTAATCCAGTAGACCAATTAATAAAATTTATACCAGATGGACAAAATGGTGGAAAGATTGTACCAGTTCCAGAAACATACAAAAAAATTGTTAATGGATGGGATTCTCCACAAAAACCTAATGGAATAAAAAATAGGTTATTATCTTATAATTTTGGTTTAAATTGTTTAACTCCAATGCAGATAGAAGAATGGGCAAAATCAAGAATTGAAGTTATCAATAATACATATATAAGAATATGCAATCAAATTAATGCAAAATTAACTGCTAATCCTAAATTTTATGGATTATCTTTGATTGGTTTTTATATGGATAATATAAGTAGAATTGCTAAAAATAATTTTATAGAGTGCAGTGATACTAATGTTGGGCAAAAAAGAAAAAGATTTGATGGAGGAAAAAAAACTAAAAAGGCGAAAGCTAAAATAGGGAAAACTAAAAAAGGGAAAGCTAAAAAAGGGAAGGCTAAAAAAGGGAAAACTAAAAAAGGGAAAACTAAAAAAGGGAAAGCTAAAAAGGGAAAACTAAAAAGTTAAAAAACATACATTTACAAAAAGTTAATATTTCTATTAATTCAATATTAAATATTGAATTAATATATACCAATGGCCAACCAAATAAACTATTCTGGTGAATTATTTGATTTAGGTATAGGTTCTATGAATAATAAATTTGGTGGAAAACATATATTATATGTAATGAAAAATGGAATTTATTTTACATTGCAAAAATTTATTGATGAATTAAATATGATTTTATCAACACCTGGACAAGATGATAAAAGTGAAAAACGACAACTACGTCTACAATTTTTACTAGAATGTAATAAATTTCCTGAAATTAGAAAGTTATTTCAAAATTTTACTGGCCAACTCAATGGAGGAGAAAAAATGGATTCGAATGATATTTTAATTACAGTTGCTGGAGGAAATATTTTTACATTGTTTGCCCAAATTTTAATTTCGATAAATGGTATAGGTACTTTTACTGAAACAACTAAACCATGTTTAAAACCCTTTCAAATCAATCTGAATCAATTAATACAAGAGATTAGAACTCAACCATTATTTTATTATATAAATAACATAGCTTATCATCCTTATAGTGATTTTGATTATAAACTTTCTCCAGGTAAATTGACATCAGAAAAGAATAAAGGGTTTGAACTTACAAATAAAGAAATAAAAACATTGGAATACTATATTAAAAACCCCAATAACCCTTATGACCTTTACAATTTTTGGTTAGGTCAAACTGGGTCTCCAGGTGGAATAGTACCAGAGTTTGAAGGAGATTTGGAATCCATTCCTAATATACTTGTTAAATCTCTAGTCCCCCACCCACACCCTGAAGGATTTATTTTAGCAAGAGTAAAGTCTTATACAAGTTGTGAGACAGATGAACTTGACCTTGACAAAAGAACTATACAAATTTATAAACAAAGATGTCCAAAAAATTTACAAAATTTATATCCACAAATTTTTCAACAATCTTACCTATATCATATTCAAGATGATGATTGTAAAAATTTTTTACAAGATCTTAAGAAAAAAAAGGAAAGAATTGAAGTAGCTACAAAATATAATGTAGAAATTGTCAAAAGATATTTTAAAAATATTTATAGGTTAACTTATGATATGGATGCAATTTATAAATATATATCCATAGTTACCTCAACCTTAAATAAGAAAATTCAAGAAGAAGTTATAAAACAAAAAATTAATTATAATAGTATTGTAAATAAATTTTTAAATCTTCAAACTCTTCGCGATCCATTTATTAGTAAATTGACTGCTAAAATATTAGAAACTTTTATTGAAAAAAGGGAAATAAATACTGAAAAAATTATTGAGCATTTAGCCATTATTCCAGACCAAGATGAAGAGGCTAAGTTTGAAGACAAAGTAGGCTTCAATAATCGTAGTATATGTAAATTAATAAATCCTAAAATTATTATTCCACCAACCACAGACCAGGCCAATCGCGAATGGCTCAACTCATTAAAATCAAATTTTAATAAATTGTATAGACGAAACTTTGATATATTGGGAATAAAACTTACTTTTAATATAATTAACACAGCTTCAGATATTTTTGAAAATATTGATGATAATGATGATGAATATGATGTCTTAAATACTGGACAAACCTGGGCTCAATGGGCGCGGAGCTTTGTGCGAGATGATACGCCATTAAATACTAACCCAGACCAACCCAGCAGTACATGGCGTGGTTCACTAATGTCGAGGTTCACCAGAGGTGATGGGGATTATGCCGCAGAGGAGGAACAGCCAGCTGCCAATCCATTACTTTATCATTATGGGAATACTGGTTTTGGAGGTAAAAAAACCAAAAAAAAAAATTTAAAGAAAACTAAAAAGGGTAAAAAAGTAAAAAAAATTAAGAAAACAAAAAAAAAGTAAAAAATATATATGATAATTATAACTAACAATAATGCTAAAAAAATATTATAGCCATTTACAGATTTTTTAAACTTTTTTAAATTTTCTTTAATTTGTTTTTTTTTATTTAAATAATTTTCTTCAAAATATTTAAAAAAAATATTTTTGAAATCATTGGATATTTTTTTTAATTCATTACTTTTAAAAAGGAATATATATATTATTAATAAACCAGTACCTAATAAAGAATCTGATAATTGTAATTTTTTTCTATAATTATTAAATTTTTTATTTTTTTTTATAATTAGATTTTGAATCTCATTATAAAACATTTTAAATTTTTTATTTTTTAAAAATTCCCTTATTTCAGGAAATAAATACATCTTACATATAAAAAATTTTATAAATTATTAATAATAACTAATAATTTATTTATTATTAATAATAAATCAGAATATCTTACTTTTATGTTGCGGAGAATTAGTTTATATTTTTTCATAATTTAAATTAATGAGTGTAAATATAAATATTTCCTCAGAAAATAATAATTGTTCTTTTTATGCTAATTTTTTATCTAGAAATAAAATAAAATCAAAAATTTATCCATCTATATTTATTCAAAATGAGAGAATTTATGATGGATGTACTATTTCTTTAGAAAATAAATTCAATAATCAAAAAATTCTTAATTCTATTATTAAAAATATTTCTAAAGAAATAAGTATATCTTATTTACAAATTGATGGATTAATAGATGGCGATTTATACTATCCATACCATTCTTTTATAAAGTTAACTAAATAATTAATTTAATTATTTATTTATTTAATTAAATTAAATTAATTTACATATTACTTAATGAATTATATGTTTGTGCACGAGCAGCAATTTCATAATCAGTAATTGCTTTTTTTAATTCCAAGTCTAAAGCTTCAACATTATTGTATTCTTTATTTAATTTATCTTGTGCTTTATTAACTTTATTATGTGCTGTATTTAGTTTTTTGTCCATTTTATTAACAACGTTTTCTAATTTTTTTAGATTTCTCTGTTTTACTCTTGTTGCTTTCTCTCTAGCTGATAATTTAACACCTCCTTTTTTTCCAGCTTTTCTAGTCTTTGCCATATATATTATCAAAATATTTTTTTATTATTTAAGTTTATATGATTAATTCTAATACTGAATCAGAAGCAATTATAGCTTCTAAACTTAAACAACTTAGTAAAAAAAATAATTCTGCTTCTTGGTCTGAAAATATGGAAATATTAATTAAACAATGGGGCGAAAAAGCCGGAGGTCTACGTTTTATGCATAATCACTCTGCGTCTGTATGGAAATTATTTTCAACCAGACTTTCTCTATCCGGTATAATTATTACTGGAATTGCATCTACTCTCTCATTAATTGGAACTAGTCAAGATGATGAAGAACTTAAAAATAATTTTCTATTCAGTGTTGGTGGTATTGGACTAATTTCAACTTTAATTCAATCTTTTAAAAAATTCTATAATGCGGAAGAAAAAGCTGCTGATCATACATCCATTTCTAAACAATTTGGTACATTTTACAGATATATTTCTTTACAATTAGGAATGACTAGAGAAGATAGAGATTCTGCTGATAATTTATGCATTTGGGCATTAAAAGAGTATGAAAGATTACAACAAGAAGCTCCGCCTATTTTAAACGAGTCTATAAGCATTTTCAAAAGCACATTTACTAACGAATTACAATCTATACCAGATATTGCAGAAGATGAATATATAATAAATATATACAACTCAGAAAAACCCCAAAACATTAAATTACCTCTGCACGATATTTCAGGCGATAATATTTGAATTATTTTTGAATTATTTCTGAAATGTTTATATTACTACATAGTTTTTTAATTACTTTTTCCTCTTTTTTATCTTTTAAATCATCAGTACAATTTTTTACTAGCATCATGTATTCTTCTTGTAATTTTGGATTCTTTTCCCAGCCTTCATTTTTCTTAGTCCATTCATCCAAATTCTTTTGTTGGACTTTACTTACTTTTTGTAATGCTTCTTTTAATTCTATCTTATTATTATCTATTATCCATTCTCCTTGACCATCTTTACTACTATCAGCTGATTTTATATATACTATCTCTTTATTTACATCAGTACAATGCATTGGTCTCTCTTTAATTGATAATTTATTCATATTTTCAATAAATATATTTGAAACTCCTTCACAAATTCCCTTCTCTTTTGTAACTTCCAAATTATCTAATGTAATTCTTATCTTCTCTATAAACTCATTCATTGTTAATGCATCCTTACATTCTTCATTTAAAAATATATTTACATTAAATTTATTTTTATTTATTGTACTATTGTTATAACTTCCTACCTTCGGTATTAAATCTGTAACCTGTTTCCTCAATTCATTATTCTCCTTCATCATCGTGATAAACATCTCCTTGTAATCTATCTCTCCATTATTACTATTATTTTTATCGTCTTCTACAATTGAAATATTACATACTTTTTTGTGACGATAATAACCTGAGCCAAATTTATAAGATTTCCCGCATTCGCATTGCCATTTTTTTTCGGCATTTTTTTGCTCCTTTTTACTATCATTTTGATGCCGAAAATGCTTCAGTGTCAATAAATGTTTATCGTAATTACTTTTTCTACTACATCTGAAGTCACATAATTTACATTCAAAAATTTCGGCATTTTTTTTACTATCATTTTTACTATCCATACTATCATAAAAATGATAGTAAAAAAATGCCTAAATTATTTTTTTTATTTTTTAAAAAAATAATATGGTAACAAATTTTACTAGTGCTTTTTTTAAAGCTGACCATAATGGTCTAAACCGTTTTTTTCAAATTTTTTTCTCAATTCTTATTTCAAAAATTAAAAAAAAATCATCAAAATTTTTAAAAAATGAAAATGAGAATTAAAAAAAATTTTGAAAAAACGCGATTCTTTAAATTCAAAAATAAATATATTAATTTTATTAACTTAAAGAATTTACCAGTTTCCTAATTTGGCAATTTGCGAAATATATATTTTTGACAACTTAAAGAATTTTATAATATTAATATAGAATGGATCTACCTTATCTATTAGATGGAATGTTTTCCAAAAAAATGAAACGACCTATCTCTCCTATTAACCAAATTTCTAAATTTCAAAAATTTGAACAATCTAACATTATAATTAATTCTACAAGAACTAAAAACAAAAGAAAAAATTTTAATAATAATGAATCTAATAAAATTATTAAAATAAATTAATTATATAAACTTTATGTATATGGTTAATTATAAGGTTTTTATAATAGGTTTTATTATTCAAGCTTTAATATTTGCAACAATATCCACACTATCTATTGAAACTCGTTTTGGTATATCATCAACTAAACAAAAACCTATAGCTTATCAAGATAATTTTTTTAAAAATTTATATAAACAATTTTTTTATAAATTAAAAACTATTCCATACGATATTAGCAGCAAATTAAATATTCTTACCGATGCTGGTGATGTTCCTGAATATGTTAAATTAATTTATGTATTTATTATTTCATTTTTGATTTCAATATTAGTTTACCATTTATTTTTACTACTTCTTGGTTATAAATTTATATACAAATACTTTTTTGGTAACATTAAAATAAAAAGTAAATAATTATTGATCTCTAATTACTGTTTTGGTTCTAGTTACACCATTCTTTTTTTCTGTAGTAGTCTCTATTACTTTTCCATTTACTATTTGTATTTGTTTAGAAACAAAACTAGTTTGAGTAGGTAAGGGTGATATATTTATATTTGAAAATTGCTGCATTTTCATATTTCCAAAAAATTGTTGAAAAATATCTTCTGGATTAATCTGCTTATCTCTTACTCCCCTTCCATTTACAATATTATTATAAGCTTCAGATATATTTTTAAACTTCTCACTGGCTTCTACGCTATCATTTTTATCAGGATGATATTTTAATGCTAATTTTTTATATTTTTTTTTAACTTCTTCTTCGGACGCATTATTTGGTAATCCTAAAATTTCATAAGAATTTGGCATTTGTTAATATATTAATAAATATAATTATTAATTTAATTAATTTTTTTAATTATATTTATTTGTAAATTGGAAATCCAGATGTTCTTCCTGATAAATTTGTTAAAATCCAATTTTCTTCATGTAATCGCTGTTTTACTCTTACTCCATCTGCACTAGGTCCAAACATTCCATGAGTAGATTTTACACCTACACGACCCAGCTGATTTGTTGTGCTAATGGGATATGGTTTTTTGTTGGCTTTAAAATAAAATGGCCCTGATACTGAAGGAGCAGCATGTCCAGACGCACCATTAACTATTGCAAGACGTGCAAATTGTCCCATACCAATATGACGACCTAATCCAGCTTTTGAATTTCCACCAAATGTTTCACGATTAGTTAAAGATGTTGAAACTTGTGTACCTCTTGCGTAACCTGCTTTTTTTGTTTGAGTCATATATATATATTATAAAAGAAAAAAATTTTAATATTGATATAATTCTTCACAGGATAAATTTAATATCCAATCTTTTCCATTTAAATTTATTAAGTTACCACGTTGATCTACTAATTTAATTTCTAGTCTTTCTAATTTAACTGGTCCAAAATACATTCTTTTTGATGATTTTACATTATTTAATAAAGCCATATTATTCAAATCTAAGGTAATTATTCCAAGAACATCAGTTATAGTATAATTTGAAGTTACTACTGCATCAGGAGATCTGTTACTTTTAAAATCATTTACACAGATATATATATCACTTACGGTATGTAAATTAACTGGGACTGATGCTATTGAATAACACCCACTTAAATCTATAGGATTATTTTTAAATTCTTGTAATATCTGATTTATATCATTATTATATAAATATTTATTATAAGAAATATCCCAATATAATAAATTATTAAGAATTTTATCTAATTCAGTAGTAAGAGTTGCACTAGATGATAATGGTTTATATAAAATTGTACTTAATTCAAAATCTAAATTAATAGATAATTGCTCATTTCTCCAAATAGAATAATTAAATTCAGATCCATGAAATAAATATTGAGATCCAGATGGATCTGTAAATGATGGTGGATTGGTAGAATTATTAATAATTGCTTTTTGTGCATTTTTTTTTTGTGTCTCCCATTCATCATATTGAATTCTATATCCTAAATTATATCCAAAATTATTAGTATAGGATGCTGAATTAAAATATGGTTCAAAATTATCATTTATATCACAAAATGAGCAATCTATATTAGTCTTTAAACCATTTCTAAAAGTTTCTGCTTCTTTTAAATATTTATTGTAAAATAATAATTTTACATTATGTGTATTACTTGTATTTACAAATATTATTTTAGGATTATTTGTTAAAATATCAACAGCATTTGCAGTTAAATATAATTTTCCTGTTGTATCAAATAATGTAGGAGATAAACAATTGGATAAATCTTGATTAATTTGTGCTACTAGATCTATTATTGAATTATATGTTCCAGAATTTATTGTAATTTTACTACAACTAGTAATATCTGTTTCCGTAAATTTATCTGATAAACTAGTATATACATAAAAATAATTTGATGAGTAAAATTTATCGAATGTATAAATTGAATTAGGGAGAGAAATAGTATCTATTTTTATTGATAATACATTTTTTAATGTTTGGTTAAAGGGCACACTAAAATAACTTGGTGATTCATTAATTTTAAAAGGATTATTAAATGGTAAGTTTTTACCAGTAAAAGGTATTAATAAGCTTCTATCTGCACTTCTTATACATAAATTTGTTGTAATTACTTGTCTTAAAGTTGGATTTAAGGAATCTTGGGAAAATTTTGAAAAAACACTAGTATTTATTCCTAATCTTTTTCTTGACATTACTGGAACTGTTGAATCTTTAAATACTGAGATTGCATTGGACCTATCAGTTACTTTGTTTTGTTGTTCATTTGTAACTGATTCTCTATATTGATTTTTAAACCAATTTTCAGCTTGGTCCTCATCGTCATCGCTATTATCTACTTGTTTATCTATTGTAGTTTGATCATCTAATAGCCGATCTTTTGCTTCATGCAGAAATTGGGCCATGTCATAATCTTTTTCTTTTAGCCTACTTTTAATTAAACTTGTAAATTTTTCATCAATTTGTTCTTTTGTAGCATTTTCTTCCAATTCAGCTATATCTAATAATTCTTTGTCAGTATATTGATCTATATTATAATTTAAATTATCTGTCATTATAAAATATTAAATTATTTGTTTTATATTTAATTAATTGCAAATTATTTTCTCTCTATTTTCTTTTTTCTCGTAATGAAAAAAAATTGATAACTCTAAATTCTCTTCGTCTAATCTATTCAAATTGAAATGTGCGATATTTGCTGCGAACCCTTTACTAAATCTACCCGAAAACAAGTATTCTGTGAGCATGTAGATTGCAATTTTACTTGCTGTAAATCTTGCATTCGCACATATTTAACTAGTATTTCATCTGATCCTCACTGTATGTCTTGTAAAAAACCTTGGTCTGATGAATTTCTAATTGAAAATACTAATAAAACGTTTTGCCATAAAGAGTTAAAAGAACACAGGAAAAAAATAATTCTTGAAAAAGAACTTAGTAAAATGCCTGAAACTATGCCATTTGTTGAACAAGAAATTGAAATTAGAAAATTTCAAAAAGAGATTTTATCAACTGAAGAACTTCTTAAAGAAGCTCAAAAAGAAGTTTCAAGACTATCCTTGCAAAAAGCTGGATACCAAGTTAGAATTAATTCAATTAGAAATGGTGAGCAACCTGAATCATCCGATCAAAGAAAAAAATTTATTATGTGTTGCCGAAATGGAGATTGCCGCGGATTTTTATCAACTCAGTATAAATGCGAAATTTGTGAAGTTTACACTTGTCCTGATTGTTTAGAGGTGATAGGTAAAGATAAAAATCAACCTCATACTTGTAATCCTGATAATGTTGCTAGTGCAGAGTTTATTAAAAAAGATACAAAACCTTGTCCAAAGTGTGGAACAAGAATTCACAAAATTGCAGGGTGTAGCCAAATGTGGTGTACTCAATGTCAAGTAGCCTTTGATTATAATACTTTGAAGATTGATTCTGGACCAATTCACAATCCTGAATACTTTAAATATATTAGAGAAAATACTAATAACACACCTAGAAATCCACAGGATGTAGTATGTGGAGGACTTATACAATTTCAGCCTTTTAATATAGTCATTGGAAGAACCGTAGAAAAAGCTTTAAATATAAGTAAAGAATTAAATAAACATCAAATTGAATCTATAATTAATAAATATGGTTTTATGGAAAAACATTTGTATAAAATTTATGAACAAATTAGTCATATTTCATTTCATCAGGTACCAATTTTAAGGAGGAAAGTAACCGAACTTCAAGATAATAAAAAAGAAAGAGTAGCTTATATGATAGGAGAAATGACTAAAGATGATTTAAGTACTATTGTTTATTCTAAAGAAAAAAAACAAAAGAAAGAAAGAGAATTACTTCACGTTTATGAACTTCTTAATACAGTGGGAATTGAAACAATTAATTCTTTGTATCAAGATTCTAACCTATTTAAGATTAATTACTTAGATATTGGAAAAAAGAAGATGATTGAAAAATTATCTAATCAAGTGAGTGCTAATACAGAAATAAATGATTATCTTGAAATCATTAAAGAAAAAATAACTATTCTTGATAATTTACGAATCTATTGTAATGAACGGTTTTCTAAAATTTCTAAAACTTATAATCATAATATTTATCTATTAGATGAGAATTGGATTCCTAAAAATTCAAAGGCTAAGACAAAGGCTAAGGCTAAGGATAATCATTAGAAATCATATTAAATAGTTCAATAAAATATTTCAAATAAATTTTTTTTACATCTTCCGGCACTTCACAAATTCCTTGTGACCTTTTCAAATGATTCTTACCTTTAAATAATCTGTTTTCCAAATTATTTAAAACCTCTTCGTCAATCATTTTTTTGGACATGAATCTAGTACCTAAATAGGTATATCTATTATAATTATTATCTTCATAAATCCTTGGATTAAGCCTTGTTGAAATCTTATTTTTTATAATTCCTATTCCACATACTTCATTTGTTTCATTATTCATTTCAATTACATAAACTTTATGAAGTAAAGGTATTTTTTCTTTTATTTTAATTGGACTATTATAAATAATTTTTTCATTTAATTCGCGCCAATGTCTATTCTCTTTTAAAGTTTTATTATTAAAATGTGTAACAGCTAATTTGGGTGTGTCCATTTATCTCTCTTTCTTCCTATAATTATTTTTATTTTCAATTTTCAAAATATTTATAATCTTTCTTTGTTAAATCATTTATGCATTCTATATCCTGATCATCTAATTCAAAATATTCGGCTATGGTTTCATCATTAATATTTATTGGAAAATTTTTAAATTTGGTAATATCTGGAATTAATTCAAAAGCATACCTTTCCAAATATTTCATTCTATATCTAGTACATTCAAAAAGATATAATGCTGTCTTTGTTGAGAGAAACTTCTGTAATTTTATTAAATCCTCTTCTTTATCTTTAATTATGATATAATTATCCCTATTTGATATTCCATATTTTCCATCTTTATCCAAATAAGGAAATCCGTACATTTTATGAGCCAATATTAATTTTGGAGTTCCTGCAAATTTTAATTTCTTATTACTATAATTTATTACTAACTCTGGTTTTGTTCCATTCAATTTACATGTTGTAATATTTGGAAAATTAACATATGGAGATTGAATAGCTGATATATTGACTGCTGTAGGTGGCATATTAGTTTTAATTACTTCTATACAATTTTCATTTCTTTTTTGAAACTTTTTACAAATTTCTTGACCAAATATGGGTATTGGCTTATCTTTTATAACTTTATAAAACACATATTTCTCTCTATCTTTTATTGTAATATAGTTATTTGTTTTTTTTTTAGTTAATAAAAAGTAACAACTAGGGGTTTGAGCATTTCCACTAAAAATTTTATTTGTTTGCGTATTATTAAAACAATTTAACCATTCTATTTTATATTGTAATAACAAATCATAAATTCCTTTTTTATCAGGTTTTAACCAAATTGATGGGATAAAAAAACATAATATTCCTGTATCATTCTTTAAAATATTTATTGCTTTTACAACAAAATCGGTCCATACTGTTATCCCATCCTTCTTTTTTTCTTGCTCACAAGTTGGACTTTTTATTTTTCCATTTACATTAAAAGGTGGATTTCCTATGACTATATCCATTAAAGGAATTGGGGTTTTTGATAAAAAATCACCATATATATTGGCTTCTTGTCCAAATATCTCTCTTAATCTTTTTCTATTTTCATCTTGCAATTCAAATATATATATCATATTCTTAATTATATGATTCTTTCTCTCTTCCAAATTTATTATTATACCATGTAATCCTTCCATCAATTTAAAATATAACATTATTGCAAAATTTCCTTTTCCTGATCCAGCATCTAACCATTTCAAATTAGGGTCTTTAAACTTTGCTTTGGGTATTATTGCCAACATTTCTTCTACTAATTTGAATGGAGTATTAACTTCTCCATATAATTGTTTTATTGTATTAGATGTGGTTTGCTTCTCTCGCTTATATTCTTCTTCAGTTTTGGTTTTAATCATTTGCTTGGTATTAGATTTTATTTTACCGATTTTAATTTATTTGGTGCTTTTTTTTTGGTGCTTTTTTTTTGGTGCTTTTTTTTTGGTGCTTTTTTTAAAGCAAATTTTAAAAGTAAAAGTAAATAAAAATTTAAACAAATATTATTTACTTTATCTAAAATGCCTAATACCTCAAGATTAGTAGATATTATTAAAGAATGGTTAGAAATTAAGTCTACTCCAGAAAAAGCAACAGATGTAATTTCTCATATTGAAAATAATAATTTAAAAGAAAATCTTATGAAAAATTCTAGTTGCTGTGGGGCAGCTTCTAATGGTTGGGTTCCAAGCTATCCTTCTAAAAAATAATTTAGTTTTTAAACTTTTTTAATAAGATTCTTCATCTTCGCTATCTGAACTACTATCGTCATAATTTATTAGTTTTAATGTTTTTAATTTTCTTTTAATGCAACATTTTTCCCAATTAGCAACTGGTAAATAGCCATATCTTCCAATTAATCTATGATAGTTTGTTTCTTGAATTATTTTTTCAATTAATTCTAATGGTAAAACATCATAAAATATATTAGTAATTTCATTTTCAAATTCTTTATATTGTTTTGGAGAGAATAAACACATTGTTTCATCCTTTCTAACAATTTTCTTTGAAAAAGGACATCTAGTTCTATATAAATTAATTTTTAATACTACCATTGTTTATTATTGTATTACTTAAATATTATTTTCAATTTTA
>CERI01028944.1_pt1 | contig 13833 bp, 16 predicted proteins | sample 350261 | NCBI WGS metagenome assembly CERI01 (sample SAMEA2620979, study PRJEB7988) | marine metagenome | isolation source: saline water (ENVO:00002010), including
ATTCACCCTCATTCATTATCCTATAATTACGGCACTAAGAATTTAGCTTCATCTCCTTTTTAAACATTCTAATTTTATATTTATTTATATATAATGGTTACATATCATTATATATTGGGTGCTATTTTACTAATAATTATTATTTTTGGACTTATGCAAAAGTCTTCTTCGTCAAAACCTTATTCGTCAAAATTATCACAGCCAGTTGTTTTCCCTCAACCCCAACCCAGTCAACGTATGCTTGAACCACCAAAACAACCGAGAGAATTAGTTTATAATTATCAGGGAGCAAGCACACCTTTTCCACCAGTTGGATCTGTCTTGTCTGAAAAAACAGGTTATTTAACATATTAAAATACTATTTTTAACAATTTATAATTTACTTAAAGCTCTTATTATCTATATATAGTATATAAATGCAAATCTTCGTTAAAACACTTACAGGAAAAACAATCACTTTAGATGTAGAAGCATCTGATACAATTGATAATGTCAAACAAAAAATTCAGGATAAAGAAGGTATTCCGCCGGATCAGCAGAGACTGATTTTCGCTGGAAAACAGCTTGAAGATGGACGAACACTTAGTGACTATAATATTCAGAAAGAAAGCACACTACATCTTGTATTGCGTCTTAGAGGTGGATTCTAAAATGTTATTTTATGCGAATAAAATAATATTAGGACAATATATGAATCCTTTTAAACCATTAATTACAAAACTTCTTCGCAGTGATGAAAAATGGTGTAAAACTATGGGATTTGTGAATCCATATATAGATCCATTTAAGTATCATTTATATGGTTCTGTTCCTGTTTATGATGGTGAAGCTTATAAAATGTATCCACAACATAATTTTGTTTATGATAAACTGTGGATTGCAAAAAGTCAAAAATTAAAATGCGGCACATTGGAAAACTTATTTGAAAATAAAAATAATATAAAATTTCCAGTATTTATTAAACCTCGTTGGGGACACCTTAGTGCTACTTCCAAAAATTGTTTTAAAATAAAAAATGCTAAACAATTAAATAATTATAATAATTTTAAGCATATGATGTGGTCTGACTTTATTGACGGTCGCGAAGGAATGACTGATTTTATAGTTCTTAATGGAAATATTCTCCATCAAATTACTTATATTTATTCTGACGAACAGCTGGGTTTCGCGGATACATGGAAATATATTTCCTCCAAAACACCTGCTCCTACCAAAATTAAAAATTGGGTTCAAACAAATCTTAGCAATTTTACTGGTGTAGTTAATGTTCAATATCGAAATAATACTATTATAGAAGTTGGATTACGTTTAGCAAGATCGGGAGCCTATATTGTTGCAGCACAAAATCCCGCTATTCTCACTAATATTTCTAATGTTGTAGATAAAAATTTCTGGGACTTTAGTCTTCAACAACAATTAGATTTTCAACCATTCTATGCCTTTAAATGTGCAATTAACATACCAATTCTTTACTTATGGCCTCAATATGTATTAGACATATTATTAAAAAATGTAGATAAAAAGTTTTATGAATATTATTTTGAACCATTGGGTGGGGATGGTATGGTTTTCCTACAATTTATGCATTCTGACTTTGATGAAGGTATGAGACTTAAGAAAAAAATAGAATTATTATTTACTATTACTCAATTTATTGTATTAATCTCTTTAGTTGTTCTTATTTCTGTAATGTTTACTAAAAAGAAAATAAAGTATGTCATAATAATGTTTTTAGTTTTACTTTACTTAACACGATTTTTAAATCCACATGCTGTATCATATAATTTATACAAAAGTCAAAAACAATCAGTTTTTGGTGGAGGACCAAATAAATCACCTGATGATCTTTTACTTTACAATATATAGGTTATGTGTTAAAGAGTAGCGCCATATTAGTAACTTCAGGTTTATCTTTTTCTTCTGTAAATAATTTATAAATCAGGTCATCATCTCGAAATCTTATACTATAATCCTGTTGTAATTTTTTTCTACCAACTCGACCCATTGCCTGGATACATTTCTCTTGACTCATATTATTCAGATCTTTACTTAAATAACTATGACAGAATTGGTAATTTGTTCCATAAATATAATCTGTCGAAGCTATTATAATATATAATTTTTGTTGTAGAGCTAATTTTTTCATGACCTCAGTATATCTAACGCTTTTGTGAGTAGCAAATAATCCAATACCCATTAATAATAGCATTTTCCATGAATCTTCAATATCGTCTATCAACATTATTTCTTCAACTATATTTTCTGTTATATCACAAGTAAAAGGGACACCCTTATTATTATTATTTTCAATTTTAAATCTTTCTTGATGTTCAGATGTGTTTGGAACAAATAAAGGATCCAACGCCACAGTTTTTACACATGATTGAAATGTTTCAATCTGCAATAATAATCGCTTCATTTCTGGTTTAACACGCCCTTCAGACATTTTTTTTTCTTTATTTTCATCCTCTTTAATTCCATCTTCATAATTTTTTTGTAGGACTGATATCTTTGCATTTATTACATCATTAAAAGCTATAGCTTGTGTTATATCTTTTACAACAATATTAGGTATATCTGCTTTTTGAATACAGAATTTACCTATTTTATTAATATCATTTGCTAAGAATATTGTTGGACCATCTGTTAAAGTATGTGCATCAGTTGTAACAATATTAATATTGGATTTATGATATTTTTCCCTTTTTAAAATTAAATCCTTAATTATATTTGGCCATAGTGGAGATTTGATCTGTCCCAAAACAATTAAATAATAGTTTTTTATATTTGACATATTAATACACTCAAAAGATGTAAAATAGTTATCAAAACTATATCTCTCTGATACTAAACAATTATTATAATTAATATAGTTAATAAAGTTGACTGCTTCTCCAAGATCAATATATCTCATCAATGTTTTATATTTCTTACAATGTTTTGAAACATTTATAATATCATTATAATCATTACTAATAAAATGCGGCATAGCAACAAAACCGCTTTTATTAATCAGAGGGATAGTCTTTTTACAGTCGTGACTGATGATTGTATGAATTTCTGCGTCAGAAAACCTACTCTTGAAATCTTGAATTGTCGGCTGCATATCTTCTGGTTGTGGTAAGGTAGCTGATGACAAAACTACATTTGGTATTAAATTTTCCTGCCAGTTTTTTTTAATTATTTCATGAAATTCGTGTTCTTTATAATCAAGCGCAATAGTTGGCTCGTCCCAATAGAGAATAATATTCTCTCGTTTATTAAATGCTAGCATATACAACATAGCTGGTATATATGATTTAATATCACTAATAATGATCTCTACTAGATCACCAATAGTATTGTCTACTTTAAATATTGATCCTGTGCGTCTGTTACGCTCATAATCTTTAGCTGCTGAATAATGTAATCTAATATCTTCTGCATCATTGCAACCAAATGCAAAAGCCACCTTTTTATTGGAGGATATTGCTGCTTTTGCTAATGCTAATCCTACATGTCGAGCAGCACATACAAAGATAATCTTATTTCCTTCAGATAACCCTAGAGGAGAAAGAGTCTTCCCAGTTCCTGTAGGAGCAATATATTGAATTAGTTTTGGATTAGAGTTTTTTGAAATTGTAAATAATTTTTTCTGATGTTCATATAGTTTATCGTCTGCATATTTAAGTAAATATGGATTGTGTTCTATTATCTCTCTCGCCATAGTTACTAATTTTATTAATGAGACTTTGTCCTCTAATTCATCCAAAATTTTAGAAATTAGACGCATGAGTGTATTATTTTTTAAAATAACATTATAACGATATATTACTTTAATGGTATAATAATAATAAAGCCATAAATTCGTATTCATATTTTTATACATATTACCTATCAAATCAATAAGAATAAATTCAAAAATATTACTTTTATGCTGATTTAAATTCCTATCAGTATTAGCAAATCTAATTAAATCTTTCTTTTTCATAATATTTTTTTGTTTCTTTAAACTGAATATTTTAAAATTAAATTTTTTAGCCAAATTCTGTAATTCAGGCTCGAGATACTGGTTATAAATATACAAATCTATTTCTTTAGTATGAGATATTTTAAGATATGTCAATAATGACATAGTTGTATTATCTTTAATCATAACATTATGGTATCCTTGTGTAATAAGTTTAACTATGCGAAGTTCATCGCTTAGCAAAGGTATTTCAATCCCTCCCCATTCTTCTTTAGTTAATTTTCGTTGGTTTAAATCCATTATTGTCTGTTGGTTATTGAAATAATAATTTCTTTATTATCATTTCAATTTTTATTTATAATGATAATTTAATTTCTAGTGTAAAAATGTATTCTAGAAGTTGTCTATCTGGTATTTTTGACATATTTAAAGTGTAATTATGATAAAGACACAGCTGTTTACAATGTTCTATTATTAATTTATAATAATCATGATTTTCATTTATTCCTGGAGAGAAACAGATAGTATCCAAATATAAATCAAATCCATCTAATATAGTTATTCCTATTGCTACTGCATTAGCTTCATCATTAATAACAAAACATAAAAGGGTTTCGTTAATTAAATTACAACTCGGAACTTCTGTAGTCATTATTAATCCTTTAGTTATTCCAACTAATTGATTATTATTTGCATTAATTTCATGTTCTACTAAATAAGGAGATTGTGAAATATCTGTCATCCATTGATGTAAAATTTCATTTGTTTTCGAAACTGTAATTTTTTGTACGCATGGTTGATGACGAGAGAACCCCATAACACTCATCATTATACTAAGCATTTTGAACCCCCACATTGTTATATCTTATTACTATTTTTTATAGCAAGTTTTTTATCTTCAATTTTTAAGAAAATGATAAAGTATATTTTCCTGCTGTAGCAAAAGTAAGTTCCGGGATTACTCCATTCCATTGGTAAGTTATATCACCATTTGGTTGTATCTGAGGAAAACTAGGAGCCATATCTGCTACATTTATACTAAAATTTATAGGTATTCCAGGTCCTTTGATATTAATTATATTAAAGTTTAAAAAATTTTTATTAACTGATAATCGAAATAAACCAAACGAGCGCCAGATATCTATAGCTTTTACAATATATGTGGGATTACAAGGTCTAGGTATAATATATTTATATCCCACGTTACCACTGACATTATATGATAATAAAGGTGGTAAGCCGGGGACCGGCTGGATGCTGTTTTCTAAGTTAAAATAAAAATTAGGATCACAAGTAGGAGGACAACAATTTTTATACGCTATATATCTACAAATTGGAGCATTAGTGAATGGTGGAGTGCTAGCATTTCTATTTCCACCTCCACTTAATGATTTTTGATTAAATGACATAAATATACTATAACATTATTTTAATAAAATTGAACTACAATTATTATCTTAAATAAAGATAACACAATGACTCGTCTCCTATCTATTGAAGGAAATATTGGCTCTGGTAAATCCACTCTTGTTGCAAAACTAAGAGAGAAATATGGTAATAATAAGGAAATCTGCTTTTTGGACGAACCTGTTAGTGAATGGGAAACAATTAAGGATAGCGAAGGAAAATCCATGCTTGAAAAATATTATGGTAACCAATCAAAATATGCTTTTACTTTCCAGATGATGGCTTATATCTCTCGTCTTGCACCCCTAAGAAAGGCTTTAAAAAAAAATTATAAAGTTATTATTACAGAACGCAGTGTTCATACAGATAAGATGGTATTTGCCCAGATGTTATATGATGATAATAAGATGGAGGATGTAGAACACCAAATCTATAATAAATGGTTTCATGAATTTATTGATGATATTCCTACTCCACATATTGTTTATGTAAGAACTGACCCCCAAATTGCTAAGGAACGTGTTGATAAGCGAGCCAGAACAGGGGAGACTATTCCGCTAGAATATCTTAGGGGTTGCCACGACTATCATGAAAACTGGCTTATAAAAAATGAACATAAAAATATGTTTCTATGGTGTTGTGATGAAACAGAAACACTTATGAAAGAAACTAATTCTGAAATATTAGAGGAATACCTACTAACACTAGATGGGAATATTGATATTACCATTAACACTGAACAACCGGATTTATGGATTGAACAAATTAAACAATTTGCTGGAATTGAAGTTTAAATTGATTTAAAACATATTTGTAAATATATTTTATAAATTAATGAAAGATGCTGTGCTCTTATTTGATGGAGGTAGTCGTGGTAATCCCGGACCTAGTGGTTGTGGATATGTTATTATGAACTGTGATGAAACTGAAATAATAGCAAAGGGTTCCGAATTTCTTGGAAAAACTACAAATAATTATGCTGAGTATATGGGTGTCATATTAGGTATGAAAAGAGCATTAGAATTAGACATAAATAATCTAGTAATAAAGGGTGATTCACAACTAGTCATTAAACAATTATTAAAAGAATACTCTGTAAGATCTCCAAATCTTATTCCGTTATATTCAATGGCATCAAAACTAATTTTACAATTTAACGATGTTAAGTTATATCATATTAAACGCAAATTAAATGTATTAGCTGATAAATTAGCTAATGAAGCAATGGATCAAGAGAATGATTGGTTAGAATAATTATAAAATTGAATCAAATATTCTTTTTTATAATTAAATTAGTAAAAGAGAATAACTATTATGTCTACCTGTTTTATAGGTCGTTTTAAAAATGAATTATTGAGGACTGCGAGGGGGTGGGCCGATGCCGACTACCGAGTCGGTCCTGTCGCTGATTACCGAGTCGGTCCTGTCGCTGATTGTTTTAATATTAGTAATTACGGTAATTTTAATGATTTCGTAGATAATAAAAAATATGAACAACTAAAAGTATATTTAAGTCTAACAGAATTTACAGATGCAACAAAACCTGATTATTTAAGATTAATAATTCAATATAAAATATTTAACAGCGATATAGTACAGTTATTATGTACTCATCGTATAAATAATTTACCTATGACGTTTAATAATTATATATTAGACTATATATGTGATCCGGCACCGGGTTGGATTAGAAGTGTTTGGACTGGACTTCGATTCGTTCCAGTCCCTCGTCCTTATATCTATAAAAATATAGATGTCCAAATAAAATATCCTTCAGATTATCCATTTAAACCACCTATATATAGTCTAGTTGATATAGAAACAAATGCTTCAAATAAATTATATATTAAAAAATTTATAGAAAGCAAAATATTACAACATAATGAATGTTGGAGTTTTTATGGAAACTGGTCTCCTGGATATGGTATAATGAAAGAGATATTATGTTTTATTGTTGCTTTAGAGAGACTAAGAAATATAATAAATAAATTTTAAGAATGCTTATCAATTAACTTACTAAGTTCCATAGCTCTAATCATACGCGTTACACCGATGCCGCCGCCATAACGAGGAAAGAAATCTCTGTCTAGAAATTTATCCATTTCAGAATCTACTCTCGATTTACCAAATTGGGCATAAAGCAAAGAAGAATATTGTCCATCACTAATAGTCTGGAACTGATTTTTCATCTCAACTTTATCACAACTTCTCTCAGCAGAACCAATCGTCTCAATACCATGAAGAATTACATCAACCTTAGCTGCTGTGTCTCCTGTTTTTTTCATATTCCAAAAAGGACTTGTATGATAGGGAAAATTCTTTAAAAAGAAAACAGGTCCATAATCTTCATTCATTTTAGTCTCGTGTTCATGTTCTAATTCATCTGTTTTATATTTTTTCATCATATCTCTATAATCAGCACCCGGATAACCTCCATCTTCAACTTTTTTATCAAAACCTATATGTTCTAACAATTCTTCTTCGAGAGACATAAGATCATCTAAGTTTCCTTTCGATTCAAACTCAAACATAGGAAAGATTTTATCATGTCTTCCTGGAATAGGGTTGGGTTCATCTCTATAACTAGTAGAAACAGTGAAACACCCTTCAATTTCAGGATTATCTAAAAGAACATGTTCTAACCACATTTGCCCAGTCTGAGGCAGAGGCCAAATGCTCTTATTATACTCATATTTGGAAATTGTTGAAGGATCTTCACAAGCCGCTAAAATACTTAGAGCATTTTGTGTATGCACTTCAATAAATCCCTTCTTTTTGAAGAAAGAACGCATAGCATGCACTGCCGAGTTAAATTTCCGGGGGTCGATAAGTTTGGAAGCCATATTTAACTATCCTTAATATTGTTTATATTATTTTTTAACGATTTTCTAATAACCCTACACCAAAAAATTTATTCCCCTTATATTTTAAAATATCTAGTTCCTTTTTGGTAGTAGGAAATGCCTCGTCTCCATAAATATCTTGTAAACATAACCATTCAAACATTCCCCCAGGATATACATAAATATTTGTAAATCCTAATCCTAATAATTGTTTATACTTTGATACTACAGTATCATCAGAACAATTTTGCCCATAAATTATTATAATTTGTTTTATATTTCTTGAATGTAACTGTTCATTAATAATTTTTGTTTCATTTTCTGCATTTATAGTGCCTTTAATTAGACAAATTTGATTAGAATTAGTTAAAGTATTTATTATAAGTGCGTTTTTATCAGTAATTAAGTTTTGCATATCTTCAAAATTTATTTTATTTAAAGTATTAGTAGACGACGAGAAAATTCCCATTATGTTAGATTTTATAATATTATTTAAGTTTTAAAATAACTAATCCTATATAAATACTGATCCACATATTAAATATATATATGTGGATATTTCCCAAAAAATTAACTAAAATTAATCCTGATCATTGTCTAATCTCTCCTCGCCTAACAGGAACAATTTTTTCTATGACAAAACATGAATTGAAATCATATATCCAAAATGAAGGAGAAATAATACAAGAATTTGTTAATAATTTTGAGCCTGCAAATAGTCAGGGTTTATTAAATATATATAAAAATTTAGTTAACAAAAATTATAGTATAGATAAATTTTATATTATAAAAAATTGGTTAGATTCTCACGGAGCACAGTATTACTCATTAAAGATTTTGCCGGAATATAAATGGATAGATTGTATTGGAAAAGGTTCATTTAGTAAAGCGCACCTTATAGAAACTGCAGACGATAAAAGGGTTCTTAAAATTACTAAAAATCAGAATTTAAATCAAAATAATTATAAATTATTTTTGCGTGAAATGTCTATTCTTAAGCATCTCAAGCATCCGTATATAATTAAATTATATAATTATGATATCATAGATGATAACATTTTTTGGTCACTCAATGATTATTGCAATTTAGGATCATTAGATAAGTTGATTAAACGACATATAATGTGTTCTAATGCATTAAGAATTCGCTTCTTTGAACAAATTATAGAGGGTCTAACCTATATTCATGGAAAAGAAATAATTCATAGGGATATTAAACCGGCTAATATATTCATGACTGGTAAACATTTAAATGATGATTATATTAATTTTAAAATTGGGGATTTTAATTTATCACGTTTTCTAATAGAAGATCCTTTGGAAGATAACGAATATAACTTAACTATTTGTGGAACTAAAAATTATATGGCGCCAGAACTTTTAACACAAAGTGAATATAATAATAAAGTTGATATTTGGGGTCTGTTATGTATCTATATTCAATTCAGTATATGGTATAATGATAAAAAGACAAATGGTAAATTTTTAAAAAAACGATTTTCGGAAAATCTTCATAGAAAAGATAATATTATTAATATGACCACAAATGAGCTAATACATAAACTTAATGATTATAATGAATTTGAACATACATTAATACATAAAATGCATCATATAGATCCTTTAAATCGGGCTTCTTCATATGAACTTAAAAACTATATTTCTAATAATAAACCTAAAATGTTAATGCTACGACGACCTCGTTCGTTTAGTATGTAATTTTTACTTAAATATTATAAAATATATAATATTTATATGTATTGTCCTGTATTTCAGAGTATTAAAAAGATTTTTCCAGAAAATAAGTATCATAAAAATATTAAAAATAATTTGGAAGGAACAATATTTAATATGAGCAAAAGGAAGTTAATAGAATATACTAAAGATGAAAATAATATGGTTAGGGATTTTATAATTAATAATAAATGCGATTTATTAAACATATATTCTTGTTTAGGTGATCTAAATTTGTCTGGGGGACGAACAGCTATGATACGTCATTGGTTCGACATGCATGGCGCCCAGTTTTACTCCCTTAATATTCTACCCGAATATACATGGATACAATGTATAGGGAGTGGTGCTTTTAGCACTGCTCATTTACTCAATAATAGAGAGGATAACGAAGTTTTAAAAATTACAAAAAATTATAATTTAAATCAAAATAATTATAAACTTTTTATGCGCGAAATGTCTATTCTTAAGCAAATCAAACATTCAAATATTATTACTTTGTATAAGTATGATATCATAAATGAAAATTTATTTTGGTCATTAAATGATTATTGTAATCTGGGAGCGGTTTCAAATTTACTTACCAATAAACAAACTATAAGCATAAATATTAGATTACGTTTTTTTCAACAAATCATAGAAGCATTATCATATATTCATGAAAAATCAATTATTCATAGAGATATTAAACCGGGTAATATTTTTATGAATGGCATAGATATTAATGATAATAATATTAATTTTAAGATTGGTGATTTTAATTTATCGCGATTATTAATTGATAATTCTAATTCCTCTTCTGATATGAGTTGTCCATTATCAATATGTGGAACAAATCATTATATGGCGCCAGAAGTTATTAATGGTTCTAATTATAATTCTAAAGCAGATATATGGAGTTTTCTGTGTGTATATGTCAAATTTAGTGGTTCTAGAGTCCAACGCTTACGAGCAAATGGAATATTAGATAGAGAAGCAAAAAATACTAGAAATCGTAAAATATACCCAGAGAGTAATTCGCCGCAAAATTTAGATTTTCTTAAATCAGTTGATTTAATAAATGAACTACGTGATTTTACAGAATTTGAATGTGATTTGGTTAAATTGATGCATCATACTTATCCAGATGATCGAGTTAGTTCTGAAGATCTTAAATATTATTTCCATAAAAATATTCCAAAAAATAAGATAAAGGTTCTTTTATAATGATCAATTAAATTTAAGAACTACTTCTACTGTTTCCTGTTTAACACTTTTAGTAGCCGATATAGACAGTTCTTCGCGCTTTTTGCGAGTTTTTGTAATATTAATACTTCTTCGTTTAGAAGTGCTATTACGATTATTCATATCTTTTTCTATATCACTATAGTGATTCTCAATAAATTTAATAACCTCATTTTCTAATGCCCATTTAAAAAAATTTAGTTGTCCAATAGTCGTTTGTATAGAATTGTTATCTTTATATGGTATGATAATTCTCTCCCATCTGCAGAATGGATCAAAACGCTTTTTAGAATAAGCTCGTAATTTTAACTTATAATCATTATAGACTTTAAATCTTGAACCATTATTCAACGAATAAACTGTAAATCTTTGTTTTGCGTAATTAGTAGCAAACCAATCAACAATACGCAGAGAGATCTTAGAATCACCATTGATGATTCCCAACATTGTATCTAATCTACTATCCTCTTTATAAAATTTTAATAAATTATCTAATAATAAGCTATTTTGCGTTGTATAAAGTGCAGTCATTTATTATTAATTTAATTTATCTCGTTTAAATCATTATTATATTAAACCTTATTTTCATGAGATGAACGCGGAATTAGAAAATTATCTTGAATAGTTAAATCATCTATATACGATGTTCCTGCTAAAAATGGGTTAAAACAACTTTTTCCAACTAATTCCCGCTCACTTATTTTATTATTTACATCTTCTCGTTTACTTACTCCTAATTTAAAATTCATTATTCCTTGTATATTTTTCTTTTCTTGACTATTTTCTGAACCATTTTCTGAACCATTTTCTGGTTTATTTTCTTTTTGGGATCTCTCGGGTTTTGTTCCATCGCTCCAAGCTAATTCATTCATTATATTATCTCTATTTAAATACTTTTAAATAGAGATATTGATTTTAGTTCATATTAAGATTAAATTTATCTTGTCTTAGATAATTTGTTGGGGGACCCAACCATGTATTTGGTGATTGTTTGGCTAGACCAACAAAAAATACAGCCAATTTTGAAGAAAGATAATCACCTAAACCACTAGAAAGATTGTCTCTCTGTTTAATCGATTTTTTCCTTCTAGGATCTAACGATCCTATTCCTTTTTCTGGATGAAAGGCTACGCCATATATAGGAAATCCTTTATATTTCATTATCGATAAATATTTTTTGTTATCTGAATGATCATAGGCCCATGCCAGGGGCTCTATTTTCTTCATCATATTGTTATAAGTCGGTGTTCCAACATCAAATCCCAAATTATGATACATTACTGTAACCGGTTCTTCTTCCATCTGTTTTCTCTCTTCCTTTGTAAACAAATCGCGTATAGGATTTTTACCCTTATTATTAAAAAATAAAGGATCTGATTGTTTTGATACTGTATTATCAAATTGAGAACCCTCCCGAATCATCTTAGTTAAATATTTACTTAAATCTTCTGATTCTGATTTTGATGCAATCTCATCATCCTGTGCTACATATTTCGCTATATCTTCCTCTGTTACTTTACTTTTTGATTTTTCTATCATTTTTTTTATACGAGTGTGTCTTACCTCCTTCCATGTGGCTATTGCGGCTAATAATTCAAATCCCTGACATGTTCCCCAGACAGGGAACATACGCCCTAAGTCTGTTTGAATTTTACTATAATTCACAACTGTTTGGCAGGCCCGTATTACATGATAAAGATGTTCTGGAACATGAGTATCTAAAGTTTCTAGTGCTCCACCAGGCATAACAAAACCATTTAGTTCGGTTAATAATAAACGTAAAATTGGAACAGGTAAATTATAATGTATAGGAACTACTGTAGCCCCCCCTAAATCTAACCATTTAACGTATTCTGGATCTAAAAATGACTCTCCTGCACTAGAAAAATCTATAGATTTCCCCATACCTTTTTCCATTTCTTTTTCTAATTCTTTTGTTGATTTATGAAAATAAGGATTATATTTTTTTGGAGCGGTTAATACACCTATTTGTATGCGACCACTTTGAGCTTGCATTTTATTTAGAAAACATCTGGCTTGTGCCTTAGCAATCTTACTTTTTTTTGCCTTTGCGATTTTTGTTTCCTTGCTAATTTTAGTTTTCTTGCTTTTTGTTTTCTTGTCCTTTTTTTGACCACCATCATATATTTTTTTGGTTATCATTATATTGTAGATAGAAAATAACCTTTTTTATCTATCCTTCCGCTTTCTTGATTTTTAATTGTTTGGTAAATTCAAATTTTTTGGCGTCCAAGCACCGTCTCTCTAAATTACACTTTAAACAACAAACCACAGTATTATCGTTTGTATGTCCTAAATCGTTATCTATTCTATCTAATGTCCATTGCTCTTTATCTCTTACTTCTTTAAAAAGAATCTTTACTGTTTTCCTACAATAATTACATAATAAACGAGAGATTACTAGTTTTTCAATTAATTCTTCATAAGTTATTAGATTACAAACTATATTCTTTTTATTATCTTGAGATCTATAACTACTAATCTTTTTATCTAATTCTCTCTTAACATAAATTAGAGCGTCATCTTCTAAGTCCATATAACATTTATTTATTAGCTTTACCTGTTCAGTATGATCTGGTTCCTCATAATTTATATTTATTCGTAGTGCCTTTTTTTCAGTTCTATTTAACATATCATTATTATGTTTTCCAGTTA
>CERI01055389.1_pt1 | contig 13827 bp, 13 predicted proteins | sample 350261 | NCBI WGS metagenome assembly CERI01 (sample SAMEA2620979, study PRJEB7988) | marine metagenome | isolation source: saline water (ENVO:00002010), including
TTTAACATCCATTGGAATTGTTTTTCCATCTTCAGTTTTTGCACCTCCTCCAACAGCAACAACCTTGCCTTCTTGAGGTTTTTCTTGAGCAGTATCTGGTATAATTATTCCACCAGATGTTTTTTCACTACTGTCTAAAACTTCAATTAATACTCGATCATGTAATGGTCTAAATTTCATAAAATTCTCCTTTATAATATGGACTTCATATAGAGATTGGCCTTACTATTTCAAGATATAGATCAAAATAAGTTAGTTAAAAAATATAGGAATTTAGGGATTTTATGGGATATAGATTATTTTGATGACTAAAAATTTGGACAAAGAGGGTCTTAGAGCCATAGTTGATGATTATCAATTATTTTATGTAGATTTGTGGGGGGTAGTACATAATGGCGTTTCTCTCCATGAAGAGGCAATTAAAACCTTGAATGAGTTAACAAAAAAAAAAAAAGATTACATCCTACTTACCAATGCACCAAGACCAAACAGTGCTGTAAAATCTTTTTTGGAAAAAATGGGAATGGATAGAGAAATTAGAGAACATGTTTTTACATCAGGTGAGGCAGCTTTAAATTATTTAAAAAAAAATTTATTAGATAAAGCCTTCTATCATGTTGGTCCTCCAAGAGATTTTGATTTATTTAATGATTTTGAAAAAATGAAATCAAAAAACTTGATTGATAGTGATTATATATTGTGTACAGGATTATTTGATGACCATGATAAAGACTTAAAGTATTATAAAAATTTATTTGAAAAAAATTTAAAAAAAAAGATGATTTGTACAAATCCTGATTTAATAGTGGATAGAGGTAATACAAGGGAATTATGCGCAGGATCAATTGCAATGGTTTTTGAAAAAATGGGTGGCGAGGTTGTATATTTTGGAAAGCCTTATCCTGAAGTTTATAATCAGTCTATTGATAATAAAAATAAAAAAATTTTATCAATTGGTGATAATCTTAATACAGATATAAAAGGTGCAAATCTTTTAAATTTTGACTCATTGATAATTTCAAATGGTATTCATAAAAATGAAATTAAAGAAAAAGGGATTGAAAAAATATCAAAGTCTTATGAGGCAATCTGCAATTATATTCAATCAGAATTAAAATGGTAAGAACAGTTAATTTATATAATAATTTTGATATTAAGGATCAACACAAAGGTTCAATAATTTTAATTGGAAACTTCGATGGGCTTCATTTAGGCCATCAAAAGTTGTTTAATCTTGCAAAAAAATATAAAAAAAAATATTCTTTGAAAGTTGGTGTTTTGACTTTTGAGCCAATGCCAAAAATGTATTTTAATTCAAATATTAAGAATTTTAGAATATCAAATCAACAACAAAAAATAAATAAATTAAATAAATTAAAGGTCGATTTTGTTATAATAAAAAAATTTGGAAAAAAATTTTCTAAAATTAAATCAATTGATTTTATTAAAAAGATATTAGCAAAAAAAGTAAAAGCGAAATTTATATTTGTAAGCAATAATTTTAAGTTTGGTAATAAAAGAGAGGGCAATGTAAAACAATTAATTAATCATGAAAATATTTGTAATTATAAAATAATAAATCCAAGACCTCTGAAAATAAAAAAAAGAATAGTTTCATCATCTTTAATTAGAAATTACTTACAAAAAGGTAAATTGATCGAAGCAAATAAACTTTTAGGCAGAAAGTGGTCTATAGAAGGCAAGGTTCAAAAAGGAAGGCAGCTAGGTAAAAAAATTGGTTTCCCTACAGCAAACATTGACATTAAAGATTATATTTTAGCATACCCTGGAGTTTATGGGGTAAGAGTTAAATCCGTAAAAAGCTCAAAATACATTAAAGGTATAGCAAATTTAGGATATCGACCTACCTTTAACGGAAAAAAAATATTATTAGAAGTTCATTTATTTAATTTTTCTGGAAATTTATATAATAAGTATTTAACTGTGGAGTTTTTGAAATTTATAAGAAAAGAAAAAAAATTCAAAAATATAGTTCAGTTAAGAAAACAAATTAAAATAGACCTTTTGGTAGCAAAAAAATAAAATGAGTAAAGATCAAATAAATCTTCCTAAAACAGCTTTTTCTATGAAGGCTAATCTCCCAACAAGAGAGCCTGAAATTTTAGAATTATGGAAAAGAATAAACCTTTATAAGGAACTTAGAAATTCGAGAAAAGGTGCAGAAAAATTTGTACTCCATGATGGTCCACCTTATGCGAACGGTAATATTCATATGGGAACTGCTTTAAATAAAATTTTAAAGGATATAATTGTAAAATTTCATCAAATGGATGGAAAGGATTCTGTTTATGTTCCAGGTTGGGACTGCCATGGATTACCAATTGAATGGAAGATAGAGGAACAATATAAAAAAAATAAAAAGAACAAAAATGAAGTACCAATTGTTGAGTTTAGAAAAGAATGCAGATCTTTTGCAGAAAAATGGATAGGAGTACATAAAGAACAATTTAAAAGACTCGGTGTAGTTGGAGACTGGGAAAATTATTATTCAACAATGAGCTATGATGCTGAGGCACAAATTGTAAGAGAACTTGGAAAATTTTTAAAAGAAGGAAGTCTTTATCGAGGATTTAAACCGGTTTTATGGTCTACAGTAGAAAAAACTGCCTTGGCTGATGCTGAGGTAGAGTATCAAGACCATAAATCTAGTACCATTTATGCATGTTTTCCAGTTAAGTCATCGAATATTAAAGAACTTGAAAATAGTAGCATTGTTATTTGGACTACTACTCCTTGGACAATACCAGCGAATAAAGCGTTAGCTTATAATGAAAATTTAGATTATCTGCTAATTGAAATAAATGATGATGGTGATTTTAATAAAAAAAAAATTGTCATAGCAGAGGCTTTATTAGATTCAGTAATTAAAGACTGTGAAATTAAAGACTATAAAAGTCTTAAAAAATTTAAAGGTAAAGACTTAAAAGATACAATTTGTAATCATCCTTTTTTGGAATTGGGTTATGATTATAATATACCAATGCTAGAAGCACGTTTTGTTACAACTGAGCAGGGCACTGGAATTGTTCATTGTGCACCAAGTCATGGACCAGATGACTTTAATCTTTGCTTAAACAACGGAATTAAAGCAATAGAAACAGTGGACGGAGATGGAAAATACACAAAAAATGTATCATTATTTGAAGGTATTCATATTTTTAAAGCTAATCCAATTGTAATTGAAAAATTAAAAGAACAAAAAAAACTTTTGAAAGATGGTGAATTAATTCACTCATATCCTCATTCTTGGAGATCAAAAGCACCATTGGTTCACAGAGCCACACCTCAATGGTTTATTTCAATGGAAAGTCACAAACTAAGAAATAAAGCTTTAAAAGCAATTAATGAAACAACTTTTTATCCGAGCAAAGGTAAAGAAAGATTAAAATCAATGATTGAAACTAGACCTGACTGGTGTGTATCAAGACAAAGAGTGTGGGGTGTTCCATTACCTATTTTCTTAAATAAAAAAACAAATGAAATTCTAGTTGATGATGAGGTTTTTGAAACAATAGCAAAGATTTATGAAAAAGAGGGTTCTGATTGTTGGTTCTCCGATAATCCTCAAAGATTTTTAGGACAAAAGTATAAATCAGAAGATTATGAAAAATTAAGTGATATCGTAGAAGTTTGGTTTGATAGCGGTTCAACACATTCTTTTGTTCTAGAAAAAAGAAAAGATTTAAAATGGCCAGCCTCTATGTATCTCGAAGGATCAGATCAACATAGAGGTTGGTTTCATTCTTCATTGTTAGAGTCATGTGGCACTAGAGGGAGAGCACCATTCGAGTCAATTCTTTCACACGGTTTTGTTGTGGATGGAAAAGGTTTAAAAATGTCAAAATCATTAGGAAATGTAATAGCACCTGAAGATATTTTAAAAAAGTATGGAGCAGATATTCTTAGAATTTGGGTTGCCTCATCAAATTATGCAGAAGATTTAAGAATAGATTATTCAATATTAGAGCAACATTCAGAATCTTATAGAAAGATAAGAAATACATTTAGATATTTACTTGGAAATTTGAATGATACTTTTGAAGATATAGACTTGGATAATATTGAAATTAAAAGATTGCCTGAATTAGAGCAATTTATGCTTCATAAAATTTATAGCTTAGATCTCAATTTTAATAAATATTTTAAAAATTATGATTTTCACAATCTATATAAAGAATTATTAAATTTTTGTACTACAGATTTATCTGCATTTTATTTTGATATTAGAAAAGACACTCTGTATTGTGATCCTAAAAATTCAGAAAAAAGAAAATCAACACTAAAATTATTAAATGTTATATTAAATTCATTATTGAAATGGTTTGCACCAATTTTATCTTTTACAACTGAAGAAATATATCAATTGATTTCTAAAAAAAACAAAAGCATTCATTTAGAAAAATTTTCAAATATTCCTAAAAAATTTGAAAATTCTAGTTTGAACAAGAAGTGGATAGAATTACTAAAAATTAGAGATTTTTGTAATTTAAGCATTGAAGATAAAAGAGCAAAAAAAGAAATTGGATCAAGTTTGGAAGCTGCACTTATAATAAAGCTTGATGAAAAAAAACTTAAAATTGTAGATGGAATAGATTTATCTGAACTATGTATAACTTCAGCTGTGGAGGTTCAAAAAAACAATACTGAAGATATTTATGTTAAAACAAATAAAGCAGAGGGAAATAAATGTCCAATATGCTGGAAAATAAGCAAAGAGACTTGTAAAAGGCATAATAATTAACAAGATGATTAAAAAAAATCTTTGGAATTTTTTTTTTGTATTAAGTATCTTTGCAATTGATAGAATTAGTAAAATTATAATTATCAGTTTAACAAAAAAAAAAGGTGATACTGAAATTTTTTCATCATCATTTTTAAATCTTAATTTAATTTGGAATGATGGAATAGCATTTGGGTTATTTTCTTTCGATCAAAAAATTTATTATAACTCTCTAACTATAATTATAATACTTGTAACTTTAATTATCTTATGGATGATCATAAAAACAAGAGATTTAGAAAAACTCTCATTTATGATGATATTTGGAGGTTCCACAGGGAATGTTTTTGATAGATTGTACTATTCTGCAGTACCAGATTTTATAGATATACATTTTAATAATTTTCATTGGTTTATATTTAATGGAGCTGATATCTTTATTTCAGTAGGAGTTATGTTATTAATAACTTTAGAAATACTAAAAAAAAATATATGAAAAAAATTTTTTTATTACTGATTATTTTTTTTTATTTGACTGCATGTCAATCAGCCAAGGATGCTTTTACACTGAAAAAAAAAAATAGTGGTGATGAATTTCTGGTAGAGAAAAAAAGTCCATTAGTTTTACCTCCAGATTATGGAGAGTTACCCAAACCAGGTGAAGTTTCAAATAAAGACAAAAAGAAAGATGTTGATGATATTCAAGTTACTTTAAGCAAAAGTGATTTATCTATTGAAGAAAAAATAATAAATAGTGAACCAACATCAATAGAAAAATCTGTTTTAGAAAAAATAGAATAAATTCAAAAATAAATGTTAACAAACAATATAAATTTTAAGAATTTTAAAAGTTATGCAAAAAACCAAAAAGTAGAAAATCAACTTAAAAATTTATTAAAAGAAAAAAATCAAATTTTAGATTCTTTTAAGAATAGTTACAAAGATTCTTTCATTAAAAAAAAGGTAACAAAATTTAAAAATTTTTCCAATTTTACAGTAATTGGAATGGGAGGATCAATATTAGGATCAAAAGCGATATACAGTTTTTTGAGAAAAAAAATAAAAAAAAATTTTATTTTTAAAGATAGCTTTGAAATTATAAAAAAAAATAGAAAGAAAAATTTAAATTTGATAATTTCCAAGTCGGGAGGCACACTCGAGACGATTGCTAATTCAAATATCTTATTAGATAAAAGACAATCAAATATTTTTATTACAGAAAATAAAATAAGCTATTTGTCAACTTTGGCTAAAAAACTAAAAGCTGAAATAATTAATCATAATAATTATATTGGGGGCAGATATTCAGTTCTTTCAGAGGTAGGAATGCTGCCTGCTAAATTAATGGGATTGAGTGTAAACAAATTTAGAAGATTAAATAATTTAATTAAAAATAAAAAATTTACTGACTCATTGATCTTAAATGTATCAAATACTTTAAGGTTTATTAATAATAATAAGTCAAATTCAATAATTTTAAATTACGACTCAGATTCTTTAGATTTATTTTATTGGTATCAACAACTACTTGCAGAAAGTTTAGGAAAAAAAGGTAAAGGACTTTTGCCTGTGATTTCAAATATGCCTAAAGATAATCATAGTTTAATGCAGTTGTACTTAGATGGAAAAAAAAATAATTTTTTTACTTTCTTTTATGCAAAAGATAATCTTTCTGAGAAAATTGTTAATAATAAATTATTAAATTCTCATAAATATCTAAGAGGAAAAAGATTAGATGATATTAAATATTCTCAATATATGGCTACTATGAGGGTATTTAGTGATAAAAAAATTCCATATAGAAGTTTTGAAATTAAAAATAAAAATGAAGAAACTTTAGGTGAATTATTCACCTTTTTTATGCTCGAAACAATTTTATTGGGAAGAGTCATGAAAATAAATCCATACAATCAACCATCAGTAGAACTAATAAAAAAAAGCACTAAAAAAATATTAGTTAGATCTTAGTTACCTATAATTATTTTTGAGATTCCATATTTACGAGTGTCTAAAATATTTAAGTTATTAGTAATAATCAGGTTGTCATTTTTATGCCTATGGATGATAATTATTCCATCTTTATTCAATATTTTTTTATTTTTTATTGTGTAAATAAGGTCATTAATTTTATTTTCTTTATACGGGGGGTCAATAAAAATTATATCAAATTTATGAGAAAAATATTTCTCAGAATCAAAAATTTCAAAACAGTCTCTCTCAATAACATTACATTTTTCAGTAATATTTAAATTAAAAATATTTTTATTTAAAATCTTTAATGCATCAGAATAATTTTCAATAAATGAAACTTTTTTTGCTTTTCTAGAAATACATTCTATACCAAAGGAGCCAGATCCTGAAAACAGATCTAAAACAACTGAATCTTCAATTTGTATTTTAATTTTTTTTGAATGTTCTAAAAGGTTAAAGATTGACTCCTTTACCAAATCTCTAAGAGGTCTTGTGTTTTTATCTTTAGGTAAAAAAATTTTTTTTCCTTTTAGTTCTCCACTAATGATTCTCATTTATCAATCACTTTAAAACCGATATCTTTTCTAAAAAAACCCTCTTTCCAGTCTATCAAATTTATTAATTTTATAGCTTGATCTCTACAAGATTTAAAATCTTTTGATTTAATTACGACATTTAAAACTCTTCCACCATTTGAAAAAATATCATTATTATATTCAATAGTGCCAGCATGAAAAATAAACTCATCATTATCTAATTTAATTTTATTCAGGTTTTTAATTTTTATATTGTTTTTGTATTTTTCAGGATATCCTTTGGAACACAGCACAATACAAAGGGTTTTATTTTCACACCATTTAAGGTCAATTTTTTCTAAATTTTTATTAACACAAGCTTCAATAATTTCTGCAAAATCAGTTTTAAGTTTTGGTAAAATTGTTTGACATTCCGGATCTCCCATTCTGACATTATATTCAATCAAATAGGGCTCTCCCTTTATAATCATTAAACCAGCATATAAAAACCCTTTAAAGTTAACATTTAAATCATTTAATCCTTTTAGGGTAGGGTTAACAATTTTATCTAAAATCTTTTTATTTAAATTTTCATTCTCTAATCTAGATGGGGAATAAGCACCCATACCTCCAGTATTTTTACCTCGATCTCCCTCTAAAACTCTTTTATGATCTTGAGCAGTTCCAAATTTTTTATAAGTTTGACCATCACTAATAATAAAAAAACTCATTTCTTCACCTTGAAGGAATTCTTCAATTAAAATTTTTTTTGCTTTCCCAAATTTTCCTTCAAATATTTCTTTTATAGCAAGTAAATAATCTTTTTCATTTTCACAAATATAGACTCCTTTACCTGCAGCAAGTCCATCAGCTTTAACTACTATCGGAAGATTACAATTTTTTAAAAAGGATATGGCATCTTTTGAATTTTCAAATACCCCAAAGTTAGCAGTGGGTATGCTATATTTTTTACATAAATTTTTTGTGAATATTTTTGAACCCTCTAATTGTGAAGATATTTTATCTGGACCAAAAACTTTAATATTATGAGTTTCCAAATAATCAACAATACCATCAACCAAAGGCTTTTCTGGTCCAACTAATATAATATCGATTTGATTTTCTAATATATAATTTTTTATTTTCTCAAAATCATCAAAGTTTATTTCTATGTTTTCAGCAATTGATTTAGTTCCAGCGTTTCCAGGAAAACAGTAAATTTTACTTACTTTTTTTGATTTTTTTAGAGCTACACAAAGAGAATGTTCTCTGCCACCACTTCCTATTATTCCAACTTTCATATAATAATTTATAAACTAAAAATGTTTAAAAAATTAGCAAAAATAAAATATTTACCGAATAATTTTAAAGTTATTCAAGATGGAGATCATGTAATTTGTGCAGTTTCAGGAAAAAAAATTTCTATTAAAGATTTAACTTATTGGAATGTTGATTATCAAGAACCATATTTTTCATATGTTGAAGCCTCAATCAAAAGAGAAGAATTAAGTAAAAAAAATTAATTTATTTCCAACGATCATGAGACCAAATCCATTGATCTGGATTTTTCAATATCATTTTTTCAAGTATACTATTAAGTTCTGTTGATATTTGGTTAATAGAAAGTTTATCATCGAACATAATTGGTTTATCAAAAGTTAATCTAAAATGAATATCATTTAATCTTTCAATATAAACCGGAACTATTTTACAATTATATTTTTTCACTAGTTGAGCTGGAATAGTTGTAGTTTTTGCTAGACGATTAAATAAACTTATTGATTCTCCTTCGCTAACTCTTTGATCAATCATTAATGCAACTGAAAAATTTTCTTTAAATAATTTAATTAAATTTCTTGATCCAGCTTTACCTTTTTTAATTTGATGTTTACAAATATATTTTTTTCTAATTCTTTCCATAATAATATTTAAGAAAGGATTATTGAGTGGTCTGTAGATAGTACATAAATTTATTCCTGCCTTTTCTATTTGCATTGCCATTAACTCAAAATTATTAAAATGACCAGATATAAAAACAACTTGTTCTTTTTTTTTATTAATTTCATCTAAAAATTGGAAACCTTTAATTTCTAAAAAATCACCTAATTTATTTTTTCTAAATTGTTTTAAAAATACATACTCAGATAATATTCTTCCATAATTACCCCACATATCATCTATTATTATTTTTCTATCGTCTGATGAACGACCGATATTTGATTCTTCCAAATTACTTTGAATTTTTATGTTTGATCTAAAAAAAGGACCAATTTTTTTTCCAATGATTTTTCCTAAGTTAGACGCATTTTTATAACCAATTATCTTGAATATGAAAAAGGATATAATAATTAATATGAACTCAAAAAAATATTTTATAATTTTCATAAATACTTTTTAAGTATACTTTCCAATTCTTCTTTGTTTTCAATTTCTAGACTTACTTTTATATAATCACAACTTTTTTTTTGTTCTTCATTCATTCTATAATAATCTTTTTCAGTAGTAACAATTTTCTTAGTTTCATGACTTTTAATAAACTCAAAGTCTTTTTTTGTATAATAATGATGATCTGGAAATGAAAATGTTTTTTCAACATTAAGATTGTTTTCTTTAAGCAAATTAAAAAAATTTGATGGATTACCTATTCCTGCAAATGCAATCATTTTTGTATTATAAAGATTTTTAATATCCTCAATTTTGTATTTTGAATAAAATATGTGAATATTTTTTTTTCCAGCTTTTTCAAGAATCTTATTTTCAAATTCCAAATTTTTATTACCATTTATTATAATACAATTGGCTCTAGATATAGCATTTAAACTTTCTCTTAGAGGCCCTGAGGGAATTATAAATCCATTTCCAAGTAATTGCTGGGAGTTAAAACATAAAATTGAAAAATTGGGATTAATCGTATAGTCTTGAAATCCATCATCTAGAATAGCAACGTCATAGTTATCATTTGCAGAGTCAATTATACCTTTTGATCTAGAGGAACATTCAAAAACTGTCCCTGTTTTTTTTAGCATCTTAATTTCATCTTGTAAGTAATGGTGATATTTTTTAATTATTGCTGGGTTTTTTTTCAGTGATTTAGCAATGTTAAAAATTTCTTTTACCAAAGGAGTTTTTCCTGTCCCTCCAAGATAAATATTACCCACACAAATTACGGGTATTGGAGATTTTTTAGGAGAATTTAAAATTTTGAATGTGATGTTAATTAAAGAGTATATTACCGAAAGTGGAAATAATAAAATGGATAAATAAGATATTCTTTGATGGTCCCAAAACTTTGGTTTTTTAAAATTCATTTTTTTTAATTATAAAATTTACCTCTTTATACGTTTTTTTTAGAATATTTTGACCAATATAATTTAATTTTTTTTTAATTTTTGTTGAGGATGTTTTTTTAGTAAAAAATTTATCTAAAGAGTTAACCATTTGTTTTTTATAGGATACTTGAGTTGAAATTCTATTTTTTTGTAGAAATTTATATATTTCTTTAAAATTTGAAATATTTGGCCCATGCAAAATATTACATCCATATCTTGCAGCTTCCAAAGGGTTCTGACCACCATGATTTATAATTGAACCGCCAAGAAAAACATTTTTACAAATACTATAAAATGATTTTGTTTTACCGTAAGAATTAACAATATAAATATTAGTATTGAAGGGAATTTTTTTTGGGTTTTCGTATCTATGAATATTTAAATTCATCTTGTTTAAGTCATTTTCTATTTTAGAAACTCTTTCAATATGTCGAGGTATAATTATCGTTAATAAATTTTTATATTTTTTCATCAATTCTTTGTGAACGAAACCACAAAAAATTTCTTCATTATTGTGAGTGCTTGAGGCACACCATATTTTCTTTGATGAAATAATTTTTTTGAGATTATTAGGAATATTAATTTTCTCATTTTCTGACTGAGAAAATTTTAAATTACCGATAAAATTTACCTTTTTTACCCCAAGTTGTCTTAGATAATTTTTGGACTCGGAACTTGATGATAGAGCTAAGTCAAATTGACTGAATATCTTACCTGAAAATTTTGAAATATTTTTCCACCGTTTAAATGTCTTTTTAGTAATTCTGCCATTAAGTAAAGTGATAGGAATATTATTTTTCTTAATATTCAAAATCATATTTGGCCAAATTTCAGAATCTATAAAAAAAACTGAAGAGGGTTTCCAATAATCTAAAAATTTTTTTGATAAAAAATTCGTATCTATGGGAAAAAATTGATGAATAACTTTTTTAAGTTTCAGTTTTTCAATTACTTTAGAAGAACTCAATGTATTGGATGTCACTAAAATTTGTCTAATTTTATTATCTTTTCCAATTTTCTCTAAAAGTGGTATTATACTTTGAAGTTCTCCAACACTTGCTCCGTGAAACCAAATTATATTTCCATGAGATCTTTTTTCAGAAAAAAAACAAAATTTCTCTTTAAATCTTTTTATATTTTCTTTTTTTTTAATTAATCTAAATAAAATTATAACTGGTGAAATTATGAATATAAAATTAATTAATATTCTATAAAAGAAAATCATTATGACTTTTTGATTTGTTTTTCATAAAAATTCCTATAAATATCAGAGTCATTAAGCAGTTCTTTATGTTTTCCTTCACCTGCAACTCTACCTTCATTTATTACATAAATTTTATCTGCGTTTAATATTGTCGATAGTCTGTGTGCTATAACTATAGTAGTTCTACCTTTAGTTAAAAATTGTATAGCTTGTTGGATTTTACTCTCTGTTTCTGCATCTAAAGATGAAGTTGCTTCATCTAATAATATAATTGGGGTTTTTTTAAGTATCGCTCTTGCAATAGATAATCTCTGTTTTTCACCACCTGATAGTCTAACACCATTTTCTCCAATTATAGTTTCATATTTATTAGGTAATTTATTAATGAACTCATCAGCAAAAGAATTTTTAGCTGCTTCTATAATTTCTTCATTTGATGCTTTTGAATTTGCGTATAAGATATTGTTTTTGATGGTGTCATCAAATAAAGTTGTATCTTGACCAACAAGAGATATGTTTTTTCTTAATGAGAAAATTGTTGAGTCATAAATAGATTGATCATCTATTTTTACATCACCTGAATTAGCATCATAAAACCTTGGAATTAAATTAAGAATAGTTGATTTTCCAGCACCACTATGGCCCACTAAAGCTGTCATTCGTCCACCAGGAATATTAAGTTTGATTGAATTTAATATTTGATTATTTTCTTTTACGTAATTGAACTGAACATTATCAAAACTTATTTGCCCATTAGTAACTTTTAACTCTTTTGCATCATTTTTTTCTTTAATTTCGTGGACTTTATCAATTATTGGAAGGACTCTTTTTGCTCCGGCCAATCCTTGATGGATTGTGATATTCAAAGTGGCTAAAGATCTTACTGGTTGATAAGCAAGCATCATTGCTGCTAGAAAAGAAAAAAAATTACTTACTTCTAGTTCATTTTTGACAACTAATTTTGCTGATACAAAAATTAATATTGCAATCATTATACCGGTTAAAGCTTCCATAATAGGAGATGCTCTTACATAAACAATATTAATTTTTTTATTCAATTCTTTTAAATTAAAAATAAAATTGTCAGCTCTTTTTTTCTCATAATCTTCTTTTTGAAAAATTTTTAATATTCTATGATTTTTAAAAATTTCAATTAAATATGATGTTAAAGTTGCAGCTTTTTGCATTTGTTGTGTTGATACTTTTCCGATTCTTTTTCCTAATGACTTTGCAGCATAGCTAGCCAGTGGAATCATTATTATTGCTATAAGAGATAATTTCCAATTTTGATAAAACATTACAGATAATAATCCAATTAATGTAAGACTATCTTTAAATAGGTTTAATATTGCTGTACTTACTAAACTAATAATCATATTTACATCATTACTCAAATTTGTAATAAATTTTCCGGAATGCTCTTGGTCTACTAATTGTGTATCAGCATGAATTAATGATGAAAACATATCAGTTTGAATATCTCTTCTTACTTCCTCAGCAACATTAATCATTATTATCTTAGCAAGGTATAAAGATGCACCTTTCATAGCAAAAGCCAAAACTATGCATAGAGGTATTATATAAATTAAAGAACTAGATTGTTTTATGAAAAGTTCATTAATAGCAGGATCTAATAAATAAGCTATAGATGAAGTGCTTGCAGCCAATAATACAGTAAAGAAAACTGAGATTAAAATATTTTTAATATATTTTTTTGTATAATCTTTATAAAGTCTTTTTAATATTTGAAAATTATCCATTTTAACTTTAAAATTTTCCTATTATTAAACCACTCAAAATAAAAATGCCTAAAAAATTATTATACTTAAAAGATTTTAAACAACTTTTTGGATCCTTTATATTAAGTTTTTTAATTTGTTTAAAAAACAATTGTAAAAATATCATTAATAAAATCATATAATAAAAAATATTTAACTTTGATAAATATCCAATTATTATCAAAGATAGAAAAAAAATAGAGTAGGATGTGTAAATAAAGACATAGGGTGTTTCCTTGAATTTAATTGAAGTCGATTTTAATCCTATAATTTCATCATCTTTGATATC
>CERI01117011.1_pt1 | contig 13826 bp, 19 predicted proteins | sample 350261 | NCBI WGS metagenome assembly CERI01 (sample SAMEA2620979, study PRJEB7988) | marine metagenome | isolation source: saline water (ENVO:00002010), including
TCACCAGCATTTTGTTGCATTTTTTCAACAATTGGTTTCATAACATCTTCTAGTTCTGAATATTTACTTTCATAATCCGAAACGTCATTGTGTTCTTCATACATCCAATTCTTTATTTCTTCTAGTTTATCTTTAAGTGATTGCTTATTTTCATCATCTAATTCCAATTTGTCATTATTTACTAAATTTTCACTAGAATAAAGATAATTTTCTAATTTATTCTTTGATTCAATTAACATTCTTACCTTTTCATCGTCTTCTTTGAATTTATCAGCATCTGCAACCATCTTTTCAATATCTTCTTGACTTAAACGCCCTTTATCATTTGTAATTGTAATACTTTGGGCTTTACCTGTAGATTTTTCTAATGCACCAACGTTTAATATACCATTTGCATCAACATCAAAAGATACTTCTATTTGTGGCTGACCTCTTGGCATTGGCGGTATACCTTCGAGCGAAAATTTACCCAAATTATTACAATCTTTTGTTTGCGCACGTTCTCCTTCAAAAACTTGTATCAATACTCCAGGTTGATTATCAGAATATGTCGAAAACGTTTGGGTTTTCTTTGCAGGAATGGATGTATTCCGTTTAATAAGAGGTGTCATTACTCCACCGGCAGTTTCCAAACCAAGCGACAATGGTGCAACATCTAGTAACAATAGGTCCTGTAACTTTTCTGATTTATTATTTCCACTCAAAATAGCGGCTTGTACGGTCGCGCCATATGCAACAGCTTCGTCAGGATTAATTGATTTACATAATTCTTTACCACCAAAAAAATCACTAAGCATTGATTGTACTTTTGGAATACGCGTAGAACCACCAACTAATACTATTTCATCCACTTTACCCTTTGAAATACCCGCATCTCTTAGCACTTTTTCAACAGGTAACATGCATTTTTTAAAATAATCCATATTCATATCTTCAAATCTTGCGCGTGTAATTGTCGAATTAAAATCAATACCTTCAAATAATGAGTCAATTTCTAAATGAGCTTGAGTTGAAGTAGATAATGTACGTTTTGCGCGTTCACATGTTGTTCTTAGACGTCTCAATGCTCTTTCATTTTTTGTCAAATCCATTTTAAACTTACGCTGAAATTCGTTAGTAAAATGATTAACCATGCGGTTATCAAAATCTTCACCACCTAAATGTGTATCACCTGCGGTTGATTTTACTTCAAAAATACCATCTTCAATTGTAAGCAAAGAAACATCAAATGTACCACCACCTAAATCAAAAATCAATACTGTTTTTTCTTGGTCAGATTGTTTATCTAAACCATAAGCAATTGCCGCTGCAGTTGGCTCGTTTATTATTCGTAAAACATTTAATCCTGAAATAACACCAGCATCCTTAGTTGCTTGGCGCTGCGAATCATTAAAATAAGCGGGTACAGTAATAACTGCATTTTTAACATCCTTACCGATATATGCTTCACCAATTTCCTTCATTTTTATAAGAATCATTGATGATATTTCTTCTGGTGTAAATTGTTTTTCTTCTTCCTTATAATTTACTTTAATTAATGGTTTATCAGATGAATCAGGCACTACCTTAAATGGCCAATGCTTCATATCAGATTGAACTGCATCATCGGATACTTTTCTTCCAATCAAACGTTTAGCATCAAATACAGTATTGTGTGGGTTTGAAGAAACCTGATTTTTTGCACCGTCACCAATTAAACGTTCTTTATCATTAAATGCAACATATGAAGGTGTTGTTCGATTACCTTGGTCGTTTGCAATAATTTCAACACGATCATTTTGCCATATTCCCACACAACTATACGTTGTACCTAAATCAATACCAATGGATTCTCCCTCAACACTCATACTACTTTATAACTTTATTGACCTTTAAATCATTTTGTAATAATTACTAGATACTAGTAAAATCTTATTTCAATTAAGTAATTTATTATAATAAATGATGATTCCTCTTCATAAGCTATTCAATATGCTCGATTTATTTTACACATAATAACAGTAAAAATTACTGTATTCAATCTAAAATTTTTCAATAGTATAAATACTATCAACTATTATATAACAATAATGTTATTTGTATAATAATATCATTCGTATTTATAACATATGCTTAAAATTTACCACTTCTATTAGATTTCTGACCTTTACGTGTTGGTAGTTGTTGGCTCTTAATACTTGTACGTCATGGTTTTATAAACATGTTTGAAGTACCTTTTTCATTTTGCATACGTGTTCTTTTGATTTTATCATTATTTACAGTATAATTATTAATAATATTTTTCCTCTTTATTTCTTCATTATTTTGATTAATAATTTGCGTCAATATTTGTTTCTCCTCTTTTTGTTTGCGTAATAATGCTGCCCGTTTTCGTCTGCTTTCTAGTCCTATCATATTAATATTATTACTATTTATTTTCTTAAATAATTATAATACTTAAACAATATATATATAATAAATAATATGATTACTTCAGACCAAGCAAAATCTGGTAATAAAATATATAAAAATAATATTTTTTTTTCCGACTTGTGTAGCTTAATGAAAAACAATGAATTCAAAAATTTTTATAACCAATATTTTGAAAATTGGAGTGATATACAATGTATGATATTCTATATGAAATTATATTCAACTATTCAATATGAATATAAAAGTAGATTCAATATGGAAATAACCGATAGTATAATGTGTTTTGCTATGCATAATGTTATGAATAATACAAAAACTCGCAAAATTGCTATGAAATTGTTTAAAAATTTTGAAACAAATCACGCACAAAATGTATGTAATTTTGGAGAATTACTAACTTTTGATTAATATTTATTCTTTTTTGCTTTCTTTTTTATTTAGTGTTGGTTCTGTTATTCGTTTTATATTTTGATTTTGTAAAAAATATAATAAATTATGATTAATTATTGATAATGAACTTATGTATGAATTGTATGAATACCTAGCTAGTACCGCATCATTAGTTAATTCAAAAGAATACCACCAGTATGCTGGTATAAAAATAATATCATCCTTTGTTAGTGTAACATCTAACCATTTAACTTTACTGTTTATTTCTTTATATTTATTTTGAACATTCCACGGATTTATAGGAGAGATAAATTCAAAATTTTCATAATCTTTTAATTCATACAATAGTTTCTTATTCTTAGGAGAACACATTTTTATTCTTACATTACCTTGAACTATTTGAAAAAAATTACGATAATAAATATCATATTTTAGTTGCGTATTACTATTTTCTGAACCAAATATGTAATCATATTTTGTAAAAAACGTAAAATACGGTTTTAAAAAATTTCCATTTTTATTATATATTTTATCTAACAATGTTTCATGTAAAAATTCCATATTATTTTCAACAATAATATTTCCACTATTATCAGTATTAGACATTTTTAATACATTTCTCAATGTGTTGTTGATAAATAACTCTTCTCCATCACCTTTATCATTTATATAATTTTGATTTCTTACATTTACATCATATGACTCAAAATTTTGACAAATTTTTGAATGTGCTAAATTTTCTTCAAGACAATTTGTAAATATTACTGGTTGTTTTAAATCACATACTTCTTCTAATTTATCTTTCGAAGGATTATTAATGTCATAAATTTCTAAATCATTACTAATTATCTTATGAAAATGTATGTGCAAATAAAAAAATAATGTTAAGCTAAATATTATTAAAAATATAACTGTTTTAATCATCTACAAAAACATAATATATTTTTATCCGTTTTTTTACTAATCATCATCTTCATTTATTTTAGGTGCCAAATAGAATGTAACATGACTATTTTCACCTATTTTGTAGATTCCTTCCATTGGTCTTTCTTTACTGAATTTCATAACAAACTCGTTTGACAATTTACCAAATATGCACATCATTGATATATGAGACAAACTATAACTTTGACAAAATACACAATCTTCAGCAATTGCATACTCAATTACATCATCAAAACTTATATTTACTTTCATTGAACCTTCTATTCCACTTGATAATACTGTTACATGTTCATCTGTAAAATCCATTTTTACCTTATCATCAAACAATTGTAGTTGTGATATTAAATTACTCATTTTCTTACTAGATATAATCAAATCAACATCACTATCCGTATTTTTCATAGTAATCAATTCTTGTTCTATATCCATCAACGGTATTTTAAAGAATTTATTTAAAGTTTTATCTTTTCCGGTGAATGATAATTCCAGATTATCTTCGTCTGCATCAAATGTTATCGTTTGTCCTTCGGATAAAGTACCAAACACTTTTTGTAAACTAATTGTATTAATACCAATAGTTGATACATCTTCATGACAATATTCATATTCACTAAACCATTCTTTATCTAATTCTGCTTCAAATAGACTACACTGTGCGATGTCCATTCCTTGCATGTAAAGACCTTTATCATTAATTCTTATAACAATTGATTCTGAAAATACTTTGATATTTTGAAAAAGTGTAGCAAACTGCGTAATGTTTTCGTTATTAGATAATACCAACTTCATTCATTTAAATTATTAACAATAATCTAAATCAATTTTAAGACAATATCTTATTTTCTTTTTCTATTTTTTTGTTGACTTTTTTTTATATCTTCTTCCTTAGTTTTTTTGTCTTCGTCCTTAGTTTTTATCTCTTCTTCCTTAGTTTTTATATCTTCTTCTATATTTTTGTTATCTTCTTCATTTTTTTCAATATCAATATTTTTTTTATTAATATCTTTAATAACATATGTATTTGTTTCTATTACAAGTTCTTCTAATTTAACAATTTTATTTAATAGAGTACTATATTTTTTATCCATTTCACTATATTTTTTTTCCATTTCACTATATTTTTGTTCCATTTCATTATGTTTTTTTTCTAAATTATTTTCTATTATTGAATTGTTAACAGAATTTTTATTATTTGTTTCTAAATTTATAATTTTTTCTTTTAGATCGTTTATTTCTGTATTGTCACTCATAACTATATTAATTAACTCCTTCAAACTTTTTATTTTTTCTAATGGGTTGTTTGTGTTATTTTTTTCTGTTATTTGTTTTACATTTTCTGTTTTTTTTGTTGATAATTGTTCATTTATTGTTGTTCCGCCTCTTCTTCTTTTTGCAGCCGATAATGCAGCTTGTCCACTCATACAAACTATATATTCAATATATATGATTTACTTACGCATTTCCATTTTAAGTGGTGGGTGATATACATATTCTGATAATTCTATATTATTAATATTATAATCATCTATATTTTCATATTTTTTATTTATAACTATTTTTGGAAATTTGTATGGCTTTCTTTGAATTTGTTCTTTCAATATTTCTATATGGTCGTCATAAATATGACAATTCCCTAAATAATAACAAAATTCATACGCTTCGAGATTACAATGTTTTGCAATAATGTGTGTTAAAATGCTATAAGATGCTATATTAAATGGTACACCTAAACCGATATCACCACTTCGCTGATATAAACTGCATGACAACTTATTTGGTGGTAACACATTAAATTGTGCTAATACGTGACAAGGTGGTAATGCCATTTCATCTATTTGACAAGGATTCCATGCACTCATAACTAGTCTTCGTGAATATCTATTTTCAGGATCTTTCAAACAGTCTATTATATATTTAAGTTGATCAACACCTTTACCATTGTAGTTCTCATTACAGTTTGTATATTCTGCATTAAAATGTCTCCACTGATGACCATATACTGGTCCCAAATCATTTTCATCAAGGTTTGTAAGACCGCGTGAATCTAGAAATTCACGCGACGCATTACCATTCCATATTTTAACATTTTGTTTTTGCAATTCTTCATTTGATGTTGAACCTTTTATAAACCATAATAACTCTTTTAAACAGGTTTTCCAAGCAACTTTTTTTGTTGTTAACAATGGTAAAGTTCCGTTTTCTAAACTAAAATGCATTGCACTACCAAATACAGTTTTTGTATTTCCATTTCGCCCTTGAACCATTATTCCATCTTTTAGTATATCTTCAATAAGATTAACATACTGAGTTTCATCATGTGTTACTGATTCATCGCTATATATTTTGGTTTTATTTAAATTTCTCAACATACTTACAATATATATTTTATTTTTTTTAATTTCTTTTATATTATCATAATGACTTCCATGGATAACGATGTATCCGTAAATCTTTCTGAACCAAGTAATTTTTTCAAATATTTGATAGATATTGATTCCGAAAATAAAAAAGAACTTTCAAATATAGTACAATACGCTATTTTAGCAATAGTTCCTGTTTTAATTATTTTAAAATCTGTAAAACATTTTATTCCAGAAGAAGATAATTCAAAAGGTAATTTAGAATTATCTTTAGAAATTATTGGACAAATTGTTTTTATTTTTGTTATGATGTGGTATTCTGACAGAATAATTAGATACATACCAACATATAGTGGTTCTACTTATCAAGAATTAAACCCAATTAACTTTATTCTACCATTTTTGATAATAATGACAACACTCCAGACTAAATTTGGGTTTAAAATTAACATTCTTGTTGACCGTTTACTAAAATACTGGAATGGAGAAACTGTCCAAGAAATCCCCCATAAAGAAGTCCCAAAAGAACCAGTACAAATACCTACACATCAAAACAGTCAAGCTGATAATTTAGACACAAATCAACTGTTACCTTCAGACAGAAGTGTAACTAATATTCCACAAACAGTTACTCAAACAAATCAGGATTTTTCACAAATGTATCAGAATTCAGTACAAGAACCAATGGCTGCAAATAGTGGTGTAGATACATTTGGTGGGTGGTAATATCAATTACAATTATATATATATACCTTACCAGCAAATGGTAACATATATGTTTTTTTAAAATTTGTACAATTGTTATCATAGCATGTGCCATATATTGCATTATATGTTTTTGCTGTTTTCTTTGTAATATTTCCTTGAATGCATATGTGTTGTTTTATATTTGTAATCATTTTATGATACATTTGAGGTTCTGTTTTATTTATCTCATAGCTAAATATAAAATATATTATCTTTGTCAAAAACATTATATATATATTCCTAAAAAAACATCAAAATGCTTAAGAGATGTGCAACATAAAATTGATTAATTTTAATACATTTATATAAATACAAATACAATATGTATGTATATTTGCTCAAACTAGAAAAGGGTAAATGGTTCATTGGAATGGAAGACCCATGCTGTTCATATAAGGATCACACAGGCAACCCCTATACTATAGACACTAACGATATTAGGTGGTTAAAATATAATTTTTCTGGAAATAATTGGACAATAAAATATAAACCATTGAAGGTGCAAAAAATTTTTTATTATTGTGATAAAACAGATGAATACAGAATTACACGTCATTATATGAAAATATACGGAATAGATAATGTTCGCGGTAGTTATTTTAAATCACTCAAACTTTCAGATTCAACAATCAATGAACTTAGCAACATGAAGCCAACTAATAAAAGTTTCACATGTCTTCGATGCGGAAGAGAGGGTCATCATGCATATCAATGTAATAAATCAACACATATCAATAATGCAAAACTTTCAAGGTTGGATTGATACTTGAAAAATTAGTAAATTGCGTATTCGTTTGTTCATCATTTTTTTTGAAAATTATATAACAGTTATCTCCTTTTATAATTCTATATAATCGTTATTACTCAATATTATATAGTATTTCTCTCTAATTTCTACTATATAGCCCTGTCTTTTTAGATCCCCTTTTCCTTTATCTATTTTAACACATTTAGTAAAAATATTCCCCATACATTATGTATTGATATTTAAAAACATCCTATTTTTGGTATATCATGCCATGAAAACCACCAATGTTTATAGCTTAACAATGAATTGTATGCAAACCATTTTGTAAATTCTTGATTTAACATATTTTTTTCATAAAACTCTCGTTCAATATAATAATTTTCTATTAAATAACTATTTTTAAATGCTAAATAATGTAACGGTGTTCTATATCTTATTAAAACATAACTCTTTATTATTTTAAATACATCATCTGGAAAATACATTAATGTGTGTTAATATATTAAATTGAAATATTAAATCTATTAATAATAGAGACAAATGGAACAACATTTAAAATCTACATATGGTTTTAATAATTTTAGAAATAATCAACAAAATATTATTACTGACATTTTAAATAATGAGAACGTCTTTGCTATCTTACCTACTGGTGGCGGTAAATCACTCCTTTATCAATTTCCAGCAACATATACGAATAAAATCACAATTGTAATATCACCTTTAATTTCACTAATGAATGACCAATGTAAGTATTTAAATTCAAAAAATATACCCAGTGTTTGTTTAAATTCAGAAACATCTATCGACATTTCCGAATATGTAAATTATACTATAATTTACACAACACCCGAATTTATAACACTTCGTATTAATATTTTTAAAAATATTATTGATAAAATATGTTTGTTTGCTGTTGACGAAGCACATTGCGTTTCACAATGGAGTCACGATTTTCGTGAAAGTTACCAACAACTTGCCATTTTAAAAACAACTTTTCCAAATACACCATTACTTGCAGTAACTGCAACTGCGACACCACACGTAATTAAGGAGATGTACGAATACTTAAACATATATGAATGTAATGAATATACACTAGGCACACGTCGTAACAATCTAGAGATTCAAGTATTACCAAAAAAAAATTTTATTGACTGTCAATTTACAGAACCTACCATTGTATATGTGCAAACTAGAAAAATGTGTGAAAAAATTCATAACCAGTTCTTAGAAAAAAATATAAAATCCGCATGTTATCATGGTGGTATGAGCAAAGAAGATAAGGAAAAAAGTCATAACTCTTTTATTGATGGGACCATTATTGTTATTGTTGCAACAATTTCATTTGGAATGGGCATTGATAAATCAGACATTAGGCAAGTTATTAATTATGGTGTTCCTTCTGATATTGAAAGCTATTACCAAGAAATAGGCAGAGCTGGACGAGATGGCATTAACAGCAAAGCAACCATTTATTACGACCAATCAGATTTCGTAACTGTTGCTTTTATGATATCAAAAAGTACAGATAAAAAACAGCAAGAAATAAAAACAAACGCAATGAATACTTTTAGAAAATATTTGAGTGAAAACAATATGTGTAGACAACAAATGATTGATTATTACTTTGAAACTGGTAACTTCTCAACAGAACAAAAAATTTCACATATTCCAAAATGCAATATGTGTGATAATTGTTGTGGAAATAAAATACAACAGGTTTATGATATAACGAAACAATCTGAAATTATTGTTAACATTATACGTAATAACAAATTTCAAACAGGCTTTGATGTTGGTATGGAAAAAACAATTTCTTTAATTCAAAAAAAACAGGAGCAAATATTTACTTCTACATCAAAGAAATGGCTTCGTGATATTATTGATATATTGGTAGCTAAAAATATTTTGACTCGTTACAAAGCTGGTTATGGTTTCGCAATTGGGATAGGTACTGTTAATATAAATTCTATTTCTCCAATCAAAGCCCGAATAGATCAAGATATTAAGACTAGTATTATTTCTAATATTAAAAATGATATTAAAAATGATATAACTAGAATTAAAAACATTCGAAATGAATTAGCTTCAAAATTTGGTATTATTCCTTCTGTCTTTATCAATGACCGAGTGTTGATGAATATTTATGAAAGGAAACCTAAAACACTTAATGAATTATGGAAGGTTGATGGTATTTCAGACGAATTTATAATGATGTATGGTAAAGAATTTATGAAATATTATCATGTATCCAAGAAAAAAACAAAAAATAAACAAACATCTACTTTATTAAAAGAACAAAACCTATCTGATGAATGTAAAGAACTTTTGAAAACTAAACTAAAACAATTACGTAATAATATATGTAGAATTACAAATGTAGCGCCATTTATAATATTTTATGATAGTGCAATAGAAGATATTATTAACTATTGTCCCATCACTAATGATGAACTATTGTTGGTTAAAGGTTTCGGTAAAACAAAAGTTCAGCAATACGGCACACAAATTATTAATTTATGTAAAGAAATTTCAAATACATATAATGATTCCGCACAAGAAACAAGAAACAAAATTAAAACTCTTTATATGGAGAAAAAAACTATTAAAGAAATTTCTGAAATCATACAAGTTTCTGTTGAAAATCTTGAAGAAATAATTTTAGACATTTTTGAAAATGACGACATCGAAGTTGACCCTGACTTTTTAGGTCTTACTAATAATTATGAGGAATCAATTAAAACAATAATCAACAAATTGGGTACTAATGATATTGAATTTATAAAACCATTTTTGAGTACACAAATTACAAATACACACATTAAATTATGTATTCTCATTATGAAACTAGAACTACAATAATCATTTATAAAAATATACGAATTTTAAAAATTGAAATGCTTTTTTATTTTTTAAAAGTATTAATCGCCTTCTAGCACAACCAATATTATAAACGTTCAAACAGTCATGGCTTCAGCTACCAACTCACAGAACCTTTCGCGGACGTACTTCAAGCTTGCAACAATGTGGGATAAGAAAGTAGGGAACCGCACTTCAGGACAAGGCGTTTGGAGTTATGGGTCTCCTGAAATTTCAAGTAAATATCCACTGCTATATGTTCCGTGTATTTTGTCATCGTTCTTCGAAAACAAGATCCGCGCGAAAAATATGGCTAGTGCCTTGAACGATATTCAGCCTGGAGAAACGAAGATTCGCGATGACCAAATATGGATTTACACAATGAGAAACAGTGACAGTCTTCCCAAGAACGTTGAAGAAGAAAAGAAGCTGTATACATTTGTTAAGATGATGTTGCGTGTATGGTGCGAAACCGAACAATCCTGCTTCGAAAAAAACATATATTTGTATATGGAGAACAACATACACGTTTGTGTGTGTTTCTTTGTTTGGTACTTTACAAAACCGAACTTCTTCTTCAAGGACAAGGTCATGAAACAAACAACACGCAATGGTATCCAACGCGTATGGAACCCATTTCTAATGAAAAATGAACCAAAAAACCCTATTAATACATCTGTACAATCTCAGTGTAAACGCGAACTATCTAAAACTACCGATGCATTGCTACCAAAACAGCAACAACAACAAACAGAGATTATTTCAAAAATTGACAACATGTACAATCTTACAAGTGAAAATGTGATTGACTGGAATAACGAAAGAGTTGTTCATTTGAATATTTCAGAGGCCATTTCAAATAATAAGGGCATTTTGTCAACAAAACAAACAAAAAAACTACAGACCCTATACAACGACTACACAAAACTCACTCAAAAAATCAACACTACAATTCGCAAACGCGTAAAAGTTGAAATGGAGAATTCGAGAAAAGTGACATCTGTGTCTCCTCCATTAGATAATGGTGCAGCACAAGAAGAGAATGAATCACCATCAACATGCACGGGGTGTCATCAAAATCAACCAAACCAACTGGCTCATACTGGTCCTGGTGGATGTATGGAAGATAATGAAGTACCAGATTGTTGGGATGATGGCATGTAAATCCAAAAACATACTCTAATTCTTTAATTAATACTAATGGCCGCATACGACTCACTTAGTGTCATGTCTAACAAAAAAATTCTATTATATTTTTTACAATACTGGACCATCCGGTTTATCTGTACTAAACAATCATTGAACCCACCAAGTGGCACAAATAGTAGATATTTCATGATATATAGTTCTTATTTTTTTATCATTGCCCAATATGGATACTTTAAAGATGCATCACAACCGAAAGGTTTGAAATATGTTTCGTCTGGGATCAATATAGGATTATGCCGTTTTCGTATGACACTAAATATACTTTGGGCATGTCGGTTATCTTTGAAATATGGCTATTGTTTTTGTTATAATGGTCAGTGAACATTAAAGGAGACATATGCAATGCTTTATCTTCTAACGCAATCATTTCATCAAATTTGAAAATACCATGTTTTTTATACATATCAGTATCGCTATATATTAACTGTACAGTGTCCCATGGAGAATTATTATCATCAAATAGCTTTGCAGTATAACTATTTTTCAATAATAGTTTCTTTTGCAATAGTTTTTATTATTTTATTTTCATTTGTTTCCATATTTACATCACTCATTAATGTCCTTACAATTGATATATATTCATCTTTACCTTTTTCTGATTTAGCCCAATGTGGATGTTGGGTTTCCCATTCAATAATAGCCTTCCGTTGTTTATTAGCAACATCACCAATTGCATGTTTTAATTTATCTTTACAATTTTCTCTGTCCCATTCATTATTGTCCTTAATATATAATGTTTCTCGTTTCATATCTGTGCAATGTATGGGTCTCTTATACATTTCTAAACTTCTTAATCCATTTACTAATACTGAACTAACACCTTCAATTAAACCATTATCTTTTGTGTAACGAAGGTCTTTCAAGTGTATTTCTAAAGATTCAATAAAATCACTCATATTTATTGCTTCACTACATTGTTCATTTAAAAATACGTTAATATTAAATTTATTATTATTATTGTTTCCCAATTTAGGTATCAGTTCTTGTATAATTTTTGTTTGTTCTTTTAACTGACCAAACATTTCATCTTTCATTTCGTTATTAGAAATCATACTTTGCATTAATTCCTTAATATCAATATCTTTGTTAACTCCACAACTTTTCTTGTGTCTCCATAATCCAGAACGTTGTTTATAGCTCTTACCACAAAAGTTACATGTATGTTCACTTGTGCATATATTTGTTGACATTTTTTCTAAACTAATGTGTTTTTTTGTTGCACAATGTTGATTCCATAAAAATTTTGAGTTGCATTTATAATCACATGTTTTACACAAAAAACTTGTTTGTTTTTTTTGCATATTTTTTGTTGCCATTTGTTGCTATATATGGCAACGAAAAATATGCTTATATTATTTATAATAAAACTGCATATTTTGTGTTGCCAAATGTTGCCCCTGTTACTGACACGTCTTATTTTTAAAACTTAAAAATATATTTTTTTTACTTCGTTGAATAACAAATATTTCGGGGGTTTGAGCTTGCATATTTTGCATATTTTATGTTGCTATTTTAGGCAACGCAAAATATGCACTTTTTATAAAATTTTTTTTTTGTAAAAAAATATTCAATGTAAATATATATTTTTTTTTTAAAAATGTTACTTTACTAATGTAAATCAAAAACATACGTTTTTTTTATAAAACCTGCGTTCGAAAAATTGAAAATGGACATAATAAAAATGTCCAATATGTAAAAGCTTATATCTTCTATAAAAAATTTGTTATACATAAAAAAAAATGAAATAACTAAAACAAAATATATTATTGGTTCTGTAACAATATATTTACTTACCCCAACATGCATAAAATCCTTTTAATGTTTTACAATTTCCTATTTTACCCAAAGGCTCTGATATATATTCATAGATAATTAGTCCTGATTTTCTATAATTTCCAGATATATCTATATTTCGTTGATCATCCTTGTTAATTATACGAATTTTGAACCCTTGACCATGATAAACCTCATCTACAGTTGGGTTTTCCATAATTATGGTTAATAAATGCAATAATATACAATCAATTTTTATTTGATACATATTTTTTAAATACTTCTTGCGAGTGTGTTTTTATTACACATCGTTTCCCCTTTTCATTATAACAATGCTTTATTTTCTGTAATAAATTCATAAAATGCTTTGAGTTCTCCTG